>Ga0233424_10000034_pt1 | contig 193050 bp, 179 predicted proteins | sample Watercolumn_Towu_FD_181011 | JGI IMG/M metagenome (GOLD analysis project Ga0233424, IMG submission 181011) | Freshwater microbial communities from Lake Towuti, South Sulawesi, Indonesia - Watercolumn_Towuti2014_125_MG | ecosystem: Environmental > Aquatic > Freshwater > Lake | place...
TTCGGCATGGCGCACCGCGGCCGACTCAACGTGCTCGCGACCGTCATCGGCAAGAGCTACGGGCAGATCTTCCGCGAGTTCGAGGGCGAACTCGATCCGTCGGTGCCCGGCGGGTCAGGTGATGTGAAGTACCACCTCGGCGCGGTCGGCAAGTACACGGCCCGCGACGGCAACACGATCGGCGTCACGATGGCGGCGAACCCCAGCCACCTCGAAGCGGTCGACCCGGTCGTCGAGGGCATGGCCCGTGCGAAGCAGGACCGTCTCGGGAGTGACGACCCGCAGGGTCGGGTACTCCCAGTCCTCATTCACGGCGATGCCGCGTTCGCCGGTCAGGGTGTGGTCGCCGAGACGTTGAACCTGTCCGAACTCAAGGGCTACGACGTCGGCGGCACGATCCACATCGTCGTGAACAACCAACTCGGGTTCACCACCGCGCCCGAGTACGGCCGCTCGACCGTCTACTGCACCGACATCGCCAAAGCGGTGCAGGCACCGATCTTCCACGTCAACGGCGACGACCCCGAAGCCGCGGTGCGCGTGATCAAGCTTGCGTTCGCGTTCCGTCAAGCGTTCCGCAAGGACGTGGTGGTCGACATGGTGTGTTACCGGCGCTACGGCCACAACGAGGGCGACGAGCCCGGCTTCACCCAGCCGCGTATGTACGAGTTGATCGGTGCTCGCCGTTCGGTGCGCAAGCTCTACACCGAGGTGCTGGCGAACCGCGGCGACCTGACGCTCGAGGAGTGCGAAGCCGCGCTCGACGACTACCGAAGCAAACTCGAAGAGGCGTTCGAGGACACGCACGAACATCGAGCTGCGCAGGCACCGGCGTGGGCCGAGCCCGACGACGACGGCAGAGTCCACGCATCGGCCGACACCGCTGTGCCACGCGAGACCCTCGACCGCATCGTCAGCGCGCTCACGACATTCCCCGACGGGTTCACCATCCACCCGAAACTCGCTCGGATCATCGGAGCGCGGCGCACGAGCTTCGATCGCGACCAGGTCGACTGGGCGACCGCCGAACAACTCGCGCTCGGGTCGCTGCTACTCGAAGGCACGCCGGTGCGCATGGCCGGGCAGGACATTCGCCGCGGCACGTTCAGCCAGCGCCACGCCGCGCTCGTGGACCACCGCACCGAGGCCGACCACATCCCGCTGTGTCACCTCGACGCCGACCAAGCGCCATTCATGATCTACGACTCGGTGCTTTCGGAGTACGCCGCGCTGGGATTCGAGTACGGCTACTCGACCGCCGATCGCGACGCGCTCGTCGTCTGGGAGGCGCAGTTCGGTGACTTCTCCAACGTCGCGCAGGCGATTATCGACCAGTTCATCGTCGCGGCCGAGGACAAGTGGGGCCAACGATGCGGACTGGTGTTGCTGCTCCCTCACGGCTTCGAGGGCCAAGGACCCGAGCACTCGTCCGCGCGGATCGAACGCTTCCTCACGCTCTGCGCCGCCGACAACATGCGCGTCGCATACCCCACGACAGCGGCCAACTACTTCCACCTGCTGCGCCGCCAGGTCCGCGAACCGGAACGCAAGCCGCTGGTCGTGTTCACTCCCAAGAAGTACCTTCGCATGGCGTCGGTGGCTTCACCCGTGTCCGCGCTCAGCAACGACGGTTTCCACAAGTTGCTCGCCGATCCGGGCGCGCCCAATCCGGCGTCGGTCTCGCGGCTCATCGTGTGCAGCGGCAAGATCGGCCACGAGTTGATCGCCCGCCGCGACGAGATCGGCGCGCCGGTCGCGATCGTGCGCGTCGAACAGCTCTACCCGGTTCCCGAAGCCGACCTGTCGGCGACACTCCTGCGGTACCCCAAGGTCACCTCGGTGATGTGGGTCCAGGAGGAGCCGGAGAACATGGGTGCGCGGATCTTCGCGACGCCCTACATGCATGCACTGGTGCGCAACCGCGCTCAGATCGAGTGCGTGGCCCGCCCCGCGAGCCCGAGTCCGGCGAGCGGTTCGTCGAAGGTGCACGACGCCCAGCAGGAAGAGCTCCTGCGCGCCGCCTTCGCCAACCTCTGACGCGCGCCTGGGTCTCGTGCGACGGCCGCGCCGCTAGTGGGCGAGAGCGATGGCGGCAAGGCAGCGCTCGATGGCGGCCTCGCTCGCGTTCGTCATGGGAGCACGCACGTCGGGCGAGGCGATGCGGCCCTGCTTGTGCAGCACGCCCTTCCACACCGCGGGGTTGGGCTCGGCGAACCCAGCACTGACGACGCGCAGCAACTTCTCGTGGTGGGCGCGAGCGTCGTCGATCTTGCCGTTCAGGCCGCAGTCGATCATCTTGACGAACCGCTCGGTGCACACGTGGGCGCTTGCCGCGATGGCGCCGCTGCCGCCGAACAGGACGGTGGCGAGCAAGAACGGATCCTCGCCGCCGAGCACGTGGAACGTCGGCGGCTTGTCGCGCAGCACCTCGAGCGTGTCGGCGTCGATGCCGCCGACGGCTTGCTTCACGCCGGCGACGTTGGGGGTTGCCGCCAGTTCGAGCAGCGACGCAGCACCGAGACCGCGACCCGTGCGGTAGGGGATGTTGTACGCGACGATGGGCACGGGGCTTGCCGCCGCAACCGCGCAGTAGTGCTGCACGATGCCGGCCTCGCTCGGTCGCACGTAGTACGGAACGACGACGAGCGCGCTGTTGACCGCGGGCAGGTCGGTGAGGGTGGCCGTGGCGCTGATGGTCGAGCGGGTGCTGTTGGTGCCGGTGCCGACCATGAGTTGCGCGTGGCGCGACACACACGCCTTGTTGCACGCGGCGACGACCGCCTGCTTCTCGGTCGCGTCGAGCGCCGGGGATTCGCCCGTCGTACCGAGGGCGACGATGCCCGCCGCGCCGGCATCGAGATACTCGTGGCAGAGGTTCTCGATCGCGTCGACGTCGACATCACCCTGCGACGTGAACGGCGTGATCAGCGGCACCCACACACCGTGGAGGTCGAGTTCGGAGCGACGGGTCGTGGTCATGGAACAAGCGTAATCGCGCGTACAAGTTCGTTCCGAAGCACTTCGGCCCTCCGAGTACCGTCACGCCGTGCCGGACTGGCTCGTGATCGCCCTCACCCTATTGCTCGGCGTCGTGACCGGCATCCTGTCGAGCACCGTCGGTGTGGGCGGCGCCGTGATCTCGACACCGGGGATCCGAGCGCTCGGTGCGACCGCGATCGAGGGTGTCGGTACCACGCTGCCCTCGATCCTGCCGTCAGCGTTCACGGGGACGCGTCGCTACCTGCGCGAAGGCCTCGTCTACACGCCGGTCGTGTGGAAGGTCGTGCCTTGGGGCGTATGCGCTGCGGTCGCGGGCGCGATCGTCTCGGCGGACTTCCCGGGTGAGGGTCACGTGCAGATGATCCTCACCGCGACGCTCGTCTTGTTCACCGCCTGGAACACCAGCCGCATCCCCTCCGCGGCACACGCGGCGGCGCAGGCGGCCACGACCGCCGAGTCCCACTACGAGTGGTGGCGCTGCGGCACGATCGGACTCGGCGCCGGTGTGCTGTCGGGTTTCCTCGGCGTCGGCGGCGGGATCCTGATGGTTCCCGCGTTTGGCGGCTGGTTGAAACTAGGGCTGAAGCAGACCGTGGCAACGTCGCTGGCGTGCGTCGGGTTGCTCGCGATCCCGAGCACGCTCACCCACATCGTCGAGGGCACCGTCAACTGGAAGTTCGCCATCCCGCTGAGCGTCGGCGTGATTCCAGGCGCGCGGTTGGGCTCGCACTGGACGGTCGCCGCGTCGGATCGTCACCTCCGCCTGGCGATCGGCATCGGCCTCGGTCTCCTCGGCACCGGGTACCTGATTGCGGAGTCGATCGCCCTCGCCACGAACTGATGCGCCCGGCGCGCTTCACCTGACCGCGCGGCAGGCGTCGGCGAGTGTGCGCGCCCGGAAGAAGACGGCGTCGAGCATCGTCTCGGTGAGCCGCCCGGTGAAGGTGTTCTGCTGGCTCGGATGGAACGACCCGAGCACCGTGAAGCCGGCCGCAGGTTGCTCGACGAGATGCCCGAACCGAGCGCGCGGCCGCGGCAGATCGACGCCCGACGCGGCAAGCGTCGCCCAGGCCGCGTCGTACGCGAAGCTCCCGAGTACGACGAGCACCGACGCCCGGGGTAACAGCGCGAGTTCGCGGATCAGGTAGGGCCTGCACGCGTCGCGCTCGGCAGGGGTCGGCTTGTTGGCCGGAGGCGCACACCGCACCGCGGCCGCGACGTACGCGTCGCGAAGGACGAGGCCGTCGTCGCGTGCTGTCGACGTCGGTTGGTTCGCCAGCCCGCAGCGGTGCATCGATGCGAACAGGAAGTCGCCCGAACGATCGCCCGTGAACACCCGACCTGTGCGGTTCGCGCCGTGCGCGGCGGGCGCCAACCCGATGACGACGATGCGCGCCGCAGGATCGCCGAAGCCCGGAACACCACGACCCCAGTAGCTGTCGTCGCGGAAGGCTGCCCGCTTCTCGTGCGCCACCCGTTCGCGCCACTCGACCAGGCGCGGGCACACGCGACACGCCGATATCTCGGTCGCGAGGCGCGCGAGATCGCGGGCATTCCCGGTGACCACGGCGGCGGATCGTACGCTGCAGCGCTGATGCGGGTGCTGCTGCTCGTCAACGCGACCGCATCGTCGGTCACCGCCCGATCCCGCGTCCTCGTCCGCAAGGCACTCGCCGCGCACCACGACGTCGAGGTCGCCCAGACCACGCGGCGCGGTCATGCCACCAAGCTCGCACGCGCCGCCGCGAACGACGGGTTCGACGTGGTGGTCGTGCTCGCCGGCGACGGCACCCTCAACGAGGCGGCCGACGGTCTCGTCGGTACCGCGTGCGCGCTCGCGGCACTGCCCGGCGGCTCGACCAACGTCTACGCGCAGACCCTGCACACGCCACCCGACGCGGTGCGCGCCGCCGAGGCGATCGCCCGGGCGCTCGACGACGGGTCGATCCAGCGGATCGGCGTCGGCAACGCGAGTGGGCGGCGCTTCCTGTTCCACTGCGGGATCGGCTTCGACGCGGCGGTGATCCGGCGCGTCGAGCGCTACGGCGAACTCAAGCGGAGGGCATCGCACCCGCTGTTCGTCACCGCCGCGTTCGCGACTTGGTTCCGTCATTTCGACCGTCACACGCCGGGATTCGACCTCGAGATCGTCGGCAACGGCGAGCGCATCGAGCGAGTGTTCTTCGCGATCGTGTCGAAGACGACTCCCTACACGTTCCTCGGTCACCGCCCGATCCACGTTGCCCCAGAGGCAGGACTCGACCGACCGCTCGCGTTGACGGCGTTCACCGTCATCGACCCGCTGACGCTGATCGGAGGCGCGGCGTCGGCAATGCTGTCGGGCCGTTGGCTGAGGGAACGCCCGGGTGTCGTACACCGTCACGACGTCGAAGCGCTGCGTGTGGTCGCGCGCGCGACCCACCCCGACGGCGTCGCGTGGCAGGTCGACGGCGACGATCTCGGCGACACGGCCGCGCTCGACATCGCGCACGAAGCAGAGTGTCTCTCGCTCGTGATCCCGTAACTCGCTCCGGTCAGCCGAGAGCGGCGAGTGCCGCGTCGGGCGCGTTGGTGATCAGCGCGTCGACTCCGGCCGCCGCGAACCTGCGGATCACGTCGGGGTCATCGACGGTCCACGGGTCGAGTTTGACACCCTCTGCCTTCGCCGCCGCGACGGTGGCGTCGAGGCGCAACGACAGGTTGCCCCAGTCGGGGTGCAGCCAGGCGTGACCCCGCTGTGCGCACATCGCCACCACCCCGACCGGGTCGTGGCCGTGCACGAGGAACCCGGTCGCGATCTCCGGCGCGGCGTCGCGCACCGCGTCGATGTGCCCGAGGTCGAAAGACGACACGACGACCGACGCCTCGATGCCGAGCGACCGCACCAGCGCGACGACCGCGGTCGCGACCGTGTGCTCGGGATCGGGGTCGGGGTCCCACGCGCAGCACTTGATCTCGACATTGACCAGCGCGCCTCCGAGCACTGCGAAACTCTCGGCGAGCGTCGGGATGTCGGGCCGCGCCGCGCGGATCTCGCCGAAGTCGCGGTCGCCGAGCAGCCCGAGACCGTCGGCGTCGGCGTCGTGGTGCACGACGAGTTCGCGATCGGCACTTCGGTGCACGTCGAGCTCGACTCCGTCTGCCCCCATCTCGAGCGCCCGCGCGAAGGCCGCCAGCGTGTTCTCGGGTTCGACCAGGCACGCCCCGCGGTGGGCCAGCACGAGGGGTCGGGACACGCCGCGCTCGACCACGGAGCCAGCCTAGGTACGCGCGGCGCGCGGTCGGACTCTCGTACTGACATGCCCGTCAGGTACGAATTACAAGAACGTGTTTCAGGAGTGTATTCGAAAGTCCTGGTGAGACCCCTTGCACTCAGTGTGCATCACTCGTATCTTGCCGCAGTCGAGGTGCACGGGCGAGGGACTCGGCACCATCAACGGCTCGGCACAGGGGGAATCGAATGGCGCTCACGTGGATCCGGACACACGACTGGGACAGCGACGACTGGCGCGAGCGCGCCGTGTGTCGAGACACCAGCCCTGAGCTGTTCTTCCCGATCGGCACGACCGGCGCCGCGCTCGACCAGATCGAGGTCGCACGCTCGTTCTGCGCCCAGTGCGAGGTCACTCGCGAGTGCCTCGAGTTCGCGATCGCGACGAACCAGGAGTCGGGTGTCTGGGGTGGCCTCACCGAAGAGGAGCGCCGGCCAATGCGTCGCGCCTTCCAGAGCGGTGACCACTCCATCCTCGCCACCAGCTCGTCCTAACCGCCTCGGCCGCCCGCCGCGCGGCCCGGGCCGCTGTGAGCCTGGCGCGGATCGCGATCTGCCGCGTTGCTCTACCCTGGCGCGGGTGCCCGGTCGTGTAGCTGGGTTGTTCATGGTCGGTGCCTTGCTCGCGGCGTGTTTGTCGGGTCAACAATCCTCCGCTCCCATCACCGTCGGCGAGTCGACCGCGCCTCGTCCGACTGAACCCGACCCGAGCGTCACGACCTCGACGCCAAGCACCTCGGCCGGGCCGACGAGCACGACGCTGCCTGCTCCCGAGGTTCTCGTCGACCCCGCATCGAGTGGTCGGCCGTGGGGTCGCGCGGTCGAGGGGCTCCTCACGTTCCGAGGCAACCCGACCCGGTCGTGGTACGGGCGCGGTCCTGTGCCGCACGCACCCGAGGTACGGTGGTCGTACCCCGACGCGGCGATGTGCTCAGAGTCGACCGACCAGAAGGGCACTCGAACATGGTGCGGGACCGGTTGGACGGGTCAGCCGGCGGTGTTCGAGCGAGACGGCCGCACGTGGGTCGTGTTCGGCGCCTACGACCGCGCGGTGCACTTCGTCGACGCGGCGACCGGCGCCGACATCCTGCCGCCGTTCCCGACCGGCGACATCATCAAGGGATCGGTCACCATCGATCCGGACGGCTACCCACTCGTGTACACCGGTTCGCGCGACAACCACTATCGCGTGATCGCGATCGATCGCGAGATTCCGACAGAGCTATGGAAACTCTCGGCTGACGCCGTCGAGCCGACGCTGTGGAACAACGACTGGGACGGCAGTGGCCTGGTGATCGCCGATCACCTCATCGAGGGCGGCGAGAACTCTCAGCTTCATGTGGTGCGATTGCGCCGCGACTACGACCCCGCCGGGTTGGTCACCGTCGCCCCAGAACTCGTCTGGCACACGCCCGGGTGGGACGAAGAACTCCTCGCCGCGCTCCCCGATCACAACGTGTCGATCGAGAACAGTGTGGCCATCGTCGGTGACACCGTGTACTTCGCGAACTCGGGTGGTCTCGTGCAAGGCTGGGACCTGTCGTTCCTGCGGACCGGAACCGCGACACCACGGCGCACGTTTCGGTTCTGGACGGGCGACGACACCGACGCGTCGGTCGTCGCCGACCGCGCCGGCATGCTCTACGTGACCGTGGAGTACGAGCGCGGACTCGATCGGGCACGCGAGGTCGGTCAGATCCTGAAGCTCGATCCGGCGAGTCCCGACGATCCGGTCGTGTGGTCGATTCCGTTGCAACGAACAGGTACCGATGGCGTCTGGGCGACGGCCGGTCTGTATCGCGACCTCGTCATCGTGCCGACACACCTCGGCGATGTGCTCGGCATCGACCGCCGAACCGGTGCGATCCGCTGGACGGTGGAGCTCGCGGCGCCAACCTGGGGAAGTCCGGTGATCGTCGACGGTGTCTGGCTCCAGGGTGACTGCGGCGGCACGTTGCACGCGTTCGACGTCTCGAACACGCGAGCGACACCGACCGAACTCTGGTCGTTGTCACTCGGCTCGTGCATCGAATCGACGCCGGCAGTGTGGACAGGCACCGTGTACGTCGGTACCCGCGGCGGGTACGTGTACGCCATCTCCGATCCGCGTCCCTGAGGCGAAAGCCGCGCGGCGACTGCGACCCTCCGAGCGAGTTGAGCTGACGGCGCCTCGTCCGCATCGACGTCGACGTTGCGGTGGCGGCACTCCCCAGCCGATCGCGGCCGTGGAACACCGATCAGCCGCGAGTGGTCGACCGACGACGGCGCGCTGCTCGAGATCGACTCAGACGAGTGCGATTGTTGCCGGCTTCATGGTGCCGTTGGTGTACTTGACTCGAACCTTCAACTGGTTTCCTGCTTGATTCAAGTACAGCGAGATCGACCCCGCGTTGAGGTCCGCGTCCGTTGGGGCGGAGTTCGGCGTGGCGAGGTACGACCGGCCCGTGACCTTGAGGCGTCCTTGTCCGTAGAGTGCAAACCCCGACGGGCTGGGCGCGTATCCGTACACGCCGTATGTCGTGCCCGACGCCGCGGTCGCCGCCCCGTACACGCCGCGACCAGCAGTACTCGTCGCAGTACCGCTCGTTCCGATCGTCGTGCCGGTCAACGCCTTCGCCAGGCCATGCACGCCCCGACCCGACGTGCTGTCCACCTCCCCGTACACACCAAACGTCGATCCCGTGAGCGCGTTCGCGTTCCCGTACACCGCCTTGCCCGCGGGGCTGCTGTTGAAGCCCGACACGCCATAGGTGACTCCCGACGCCGCAGTGGCAGCCCCGAACACACCTGCGCCGTCCGCACTCGCACTCTCCGCGTACACACCGATCGCGGGACCCGACGTGGCTGTCGCAATCCCACGCACACCATGACCATCCGTGCTGCTGCACTCGCCACGCACACCGATCGTCACACCAGTGGCAGCAGACGCGATCCCACGTACGCCTGTACCCGACGTGCTGACACACTCCGCATCAACGCCGTACGTCGTGCCGGTCAACGCCTTCGCCAGGGCATACACGCCCCGACCTGAAGTGCTGTCCACCTCCCCGTACACACCAAACGTCGATCCCGTGAGCGCGTTCGCGTTCCCGTGCACCGCCTTGCCTGCGGTGCTGCTGTTGAAGCCCGACACCCCATAGGTGACTCCCGACGCCGCGGTGGCAGCCCCGAACACACCCGCGGCGTCCGCGCTCGCGGTCTCGCCGTACACACCGACGGCCGGGCCTGACGTCGCTGTCGCAATCCCACGCACACCATGACCATCCGTGCTGCTGCTCTCGCCAAGCACACCGATCGTCACACCCGACGCCGCCGAGGCAAACCCGCGCACGCCGCGACCCGCTGCCGTGTCAGAACTCTCACCGAGCAACCCGGTTCCGGTCGTGGTGGAAACCTGAGTGGTGGCCGATCCGGTGTGGCTCTCGCCGACCTTCACCGGGTCGCCGTCCGCGCCGTACGCCGGTGCCGCAGCGACGACCAGACCCGCGGCAGCCCCGCTGGCCGCCATGAGCAGACCGCGACGGCTGAACGGCCTCGTCCCGTTCGCGCCATGCTCATTGACCGTTGCCTCGCGACTCGGCTGTTCCCGCCAGCGGAGTCGCGCGTTTTTCTCGGCGAGATCGGCGACCTGGTGCCTGAGTTCTGCCATCTGTTCGTGAAGCGCGCGCAACTGCTCCGTGATCGATGAGTCCATAACCCCCTCCTGAATGCCTCGTTTCGGCGCGCGGCAAATCGCGTCCTTCTCCTGCTGACGTGGGACGCGACGGCGGGGACGGCGTCAGACCTCGACTCTTGGCATTTCGACCGGGACGGCGAGATGCACTCTTGTGCCGCCGCCTTCGTTGCGCATCTCCATGGTGCCGCCGAGTTCGCCCGTGACGAGGGCCTTGACAATCGACAGGCCCAAGCCGGTCGCGTCATCGAGCGAGAAGCCACCCGGGAGCCCGATGCCGTCGTCGATCACGTCGAGAATGACGCGATCGCCGACGCGGTCGAGCATCACGTTGACCTCGCCTGCACTGCGTCCGAGGAAGGCGTGATCGACTGCGTTCTGCATCAACTCGTTGAGCACGACCGCGAGCGGAGTCGCGACCTCGCCGGGGAGCATGCCCGCATCACCCGACACGCTGAACTTCAACGACAGGTCGGGCGACGACACGCTCTCCTCGACGACTCGCACGAGCGGGCGCACGATCTCGGCGAAGTGCACCACATCCGCGGCGTCGCGCGACAGCGTCTCGTGCACAATCGCGATCGATCGGATGCGTCGCTCCGACTCGGCGAGCGCCTCGCGCGCCTCGTCACTCCCGAGACGGCGGCGCTGGAGCCGCAACAACGACGCGATCGTCTGCAGGTTGTTCTTCACGCGGTGGTGGATCTCACGGATCGTCGCGTCCTTGCTCATCAGCATCCGGTCGCGGCGGCGCAGGTCGGTCACGTCGCGGAGCAGCACGATGGCGCCGGTCGGTTGGTCGTGATCGAGCAGTGGGATCGACCGGACGAGCACCGACACGTCGCCGCGTTCGATCTCTTCGACGACAGGCAGCCGCGCGCGCAGCGACTGGCGGATCGCGGTGTCGACGAACCCGATCTCCGCGAGCGCGATCCCGGCGGGGAACGCGTGGATCCCCATGCGGTGCAGCACACTGATTGCATTCGGGCTCGCGAACTGCACGACGGTGTCGCCGTCGACCACGATCGCACCGTCGCCGACGCGGGGCGCGTTCTCGAGTTCTTCCTCTTCCTTGGCGAACGGGAAAGAGCCTTGCGCGACCATCACCGCGAAACGGTCGAACACCGAGAGGTAGGTGCGCTCGAGTTCGCCGGGGCGCCGTTGTGCGACCGGCCAACTCTCGCGGGTGATCAGGCCGACTAAGTGGTTGCCGCACCGCACCGGGATGACCTGGACGCGGATCCTCTCTTTGGTGCCGAGCGCGTTGGCGTCAGCGTCCACGATCTCGCCGGTGCGCCACGCGCGCGTGAGCAACGGGCGCTCGACCTCGTCGATGATCGTGCCCATCATGTCGGTCGGGTACACCGTCTGTCCGGTCGTCGGCCGGATGTGGCCGAGCACCACGAAGCGGTGACCGTCTTCACCCGCCAGCGGCGCAAGCAACACGAGATCGGAGAACGACAAGTCGGCGAAGGGACGCCAGGTGTTGAGCAATCGCCGGATGTGCGCGAGCGGTTCGCCCGACAGCGTCGTGCGGCCGCGGACGAGATCGGCGAGCGTCGTCACGAGACGATCATGCCACCGACGCAGTCGGCGACTCGGAGGCAAACAAGTGCTGCGCGATCCAAGCGAGACCGGCGAGATCGGCGACGTCGGATTCGCGTGACGGCACGCGCACCGTGGTCGTCGCGGTTTTCCGCCCAGAGCGCGAGATTTCGGCGCGCAATTCGGCCTCGCGGGCCGCGACCACCGCGAAGTTGCGGAAGCTGTCGGCGATCGTGCGCAGGACGCGGGCGGCGCGAGCGACATCACCGGCCAGGGTCTCGAGTTCGATGGCGATCGCCTCGGATTCGTCGCGAAACACGCGCGCGGTCTCCGAGGCAACGGGGTCGAGCAGGTAGTCGGGCATGGTCTTGTTGAGCACGAGCGCACCCACGGGTAACTCGCGGCGCGTCAACTCCGACCGGAACCGGTCGGCCTCACGCCAGGGAGCATCTTCGAGTGTCGTCACGAGGGCAAACGTCGTGCGCCGGTCGGCGAGCAGCGCCTCGACCGACGCGGCTCGCGTCACGAACCCGTCATACATCGACTGGAAGTTGAGGAAGAACTCGGCGATCTCCTCGAGGAAGTGACTGCCGAGCAATCGATCAGCGAGTGAGTAGAAGGGCCGGCTCGCGACATCGAGCACGCGGGTGCCGCGTCGACCGCCCACGCGGTACGGCAGCGTCAGCCAGCGCAGCAGCCGCCCGCCGAAGAAGTCGGCCATGCGCGCCGGTGCGTCGAGGAAGTCGATGGCGTTGCGCGTCGGCGGCGTGTCGACCACGATCAGGTCGTACTCGCCGCTCGTGTGGAGTTCGTAGAGGCGTTCCATGGCGATGTAGTCGTGGCTCTGCACGAACCGGGCGGTGAGGTTGTGGTACAGGCGGTTGTCGAGAATGCGATACGCGGCGGCCTCGTCCGCGGCGTGGCGCAGTACCAGTTCGTCCCAGCTCTGCTTCGTGTCGAGCATCGCCGCGTACAACTCGCCGCGTGACTCGACGCCTGCCAGCTTGAGCACATCGTCGGGAACCCGCCGGGCGACGTTGCCGAGTTCACGCACGCCGAGCGCGGTCGCGAGTCTGCGTGCCGGGTCGACGGTGAGTACCAGCACGCGACCACCGACGTGTTCGACCGCCCCGATTGCGGTTGCGGCCGCAATCGTCGTCTTGCCGACGCCACCCGACCCGCAGCAAACGACGACCTCCTTGGCCGCGAGCAGCGAGGCGAGGCTCACGGCCGTTCGTCTTTGTCCGTTGGGGCGCGGCCCGTGAGGTCGATCGCATGGTCGCCACCGAGTTCGTCGCCCAGCGCGTCGGCGACGAGTCGCGTGACCCGCAGCCCGTGTGCCCGGGTAAACAGGTACGGCAGGTAGACGAGCGGTACGTCGACGTTGGCGCGTAGTGCCTCGAGGTGCGTCGCGCGCGAGCGTCGCAGCGCAACCGCCAGGCGCGCACCGTCGAGCACCGCGGTCGCTCCGGCTCCGTGGCGGGTCAAGACCGCGCTTCGCTCCGGCTCTCGAAACGATTCGAACATCTGCTCGTCGGCGACCGTGAACAACTCGGGCAGCACGCGATTCACAACGACGATCCCGAGCGGGGAGATCGTGTCACGGCGCACGCGCCCCGCGAGTTCGATCGTTTCGGCGACCGGCATCTCCTCCGGCGTCGTCACGATGTTCACCGCGGTCACCGCCGGGTCGGCGAGCAACTCGATCATCCATTCGGTCTGCGCGCGTACCGGACCGACGTCGACCAGATCGCGGATCGACTCCGCCGCGCCCAACTGCGCGACGACGTGCCCCGACGCGGCGGCATCGACGACGACCAGGTCGAAGTCGGCGCGACCCGCGATGGCTTCGCGCACCTCCCACAACACCTTGCCGATCGTCAAGATCTCCTTGACCCCGGGCGCGGCGGTCGCGACGAACTCGAACGCGCGCGCCAGCGGCCCGAGCCGGCCCCGCACCGGGATGCGGAGGTTGAGCCGCAGGTACTCCTTCAACGACTCCTCGGTATCCATCGTCATCGCGAGCACGCCCGGGTGCACCTCGACCGGCCGGTAGCCGACCGGCCGGTGCTCGAACGCCTCGGTGAGCGTGTCCTTGGCGTCAACCTCGACGAGCAGGACCCGCTTGCCGGTCCGCGACGCGTGCAGCGCGAGCGCGGCCGCGACCGTGCTCTTGCCGACCCCGCCCTTGCCGGTGACGACGAGCAGCCTGCGATCGAGCAGCGCCGGCAATGGCTGCGTGACCTCAACCACGAGTCGACCACACGATCAGGACGCCGTCGCGTCGCACTGCCGCGACATCAGGGCGACCGTCGTTCTCCAGATCGCCGACCGCGACTTGGCCGACGAGCCAACCACCCGTCAACTTGGGCCAGCCATCGGGGATCGAACCGTCGGCGCGCACCGCGCTCAGGACGTGCAATCCGTTGCCCGCGATTGCCTCGGTCGTGCCGTCGACGTCGACGTCGCCGAACACCGGGGTCACGAAGAACGCGATGTCGCTCGTGGTGTGCGGGAAGCCGGGCAACATTGCCCCCGTCGTCGCGTCCCACGCGAGCAGATGGTCGTCGTTCGGGAGTTGCAGATCGGCCGCTTGCACGTCGAGCAGGCGCGTGAGTCCGCCGCCCATCGTGGCGATGTCCTGGTCGCCGTCACCGTCCAGGTCACCCGCCACGACGCCGCCAAAGGCGGCGAACGTCGCGACGGTGTCGGTGGTGGTTCGCGCGGCGCCGAAACGATCGAGTCCCGAACCGTCGGTCCCGCCCGCCCACGCGAGCGGGATGTCCGCACCGTCGGTCTGGCCGTAGACACTGCGACCGTCGCCGCCGAACACGTAGACAGGCCCGGCGACCGACGCCGCGATCACCTCGTTCCCCGGGCTCGCATGCACGTCCGCGATGACCGCACCGGTCGCGACGCCACCGCCGATCGTGGGCAGTATCTCGAGCGCGATCATGCCGAGCCGAACCGGCCATCCCGGCAGGTACTCGCCATCGCCGTTGACGGCGTACAGGCGCGTGTTGCCGAGGGTGCTGGCCGCGCCGATGAGGCCGAGTGTCTCCGCGCCGTCACCGATGTTGACGGGTTCTTCGTACTGTTCCTGCGCGCCGACGACGATGTCGAGCGCGCCGTCGCCGTCGACGTCGCCGAGCGCGGGCGGGGCGATCAGTTCGCCGCCCTCGCGCACACCGCTGTCCGGGCGGAAGGTGATTCGGTGCGTCGCTTCGTCGATCGACGCGACCTTGTTGGGATCGACCAACTGCACCGGGAATCCGTCGACCGGTCGTCCGTCGGCGTGCCATGCGTAGAGATGCCGGTCGGCAGCGGCAACGACGATCTCGGGGCGCTCGTCACCGTCGAGGTCGCCGACCGCGGGTTGCGACCAGATCTGCGGCTTCGTGCGGTTGAACTCGTCCTGTGCGGCTGGATCGTCACGCGACCACGCGTCGTGGACCCGTACCGTGCTGCGAGCGGGCGTGCCGGCACCGGCCGCACTGAACCCGGCAAGCGCGGTCCCGTCGGCATGCCATGCCCAGACGTTGCCGTCGATGTCGGTCGCGACGATCTCGGGGCCGGCGCTGCCGTCGAGGTCGGCAAGGACCGGCGGCCCGACCGAGAACGCGCCCGCGCCGGTGACGAGCGGGAAGCCGGGAAGTTCTTCACCGCTCACGTCGTAGGCGTGGATTGTCCCGTCGTCGGTGGCGACGAGCAGTTCGTCTCCGGCGTCGGCGTCGAGTTGCGCGAACACCGGACTGCTCGTGCCCGCGCCCGGCACCGGTTCGAGCCGGACGCGGCTGGGATCAGCATCTGCGAACAGCGTCCGTTGATCGACGGCCATCTCGTCGCCTGCAGTCACGACCACACGCACGCGGGCCGCGCCGGCATGATCAAGCGGTCGCTGCGCCACCGCGTCGTAAGGAGGGCCCGCCGCCGCGACCTCGCGCAGGTCGATCGTGCTGACGAGTTCGGTCGGCTCCGACAGACCGATTCGTTCGTCGACGACGTGCCACTGCTCGACCGCGGGACCTTCGGGTGGCTGTTCACCCGGCGCCCATTCGACGCGTACCGAGTACGACTCGGCACGGGGGGCGGCCACATCGGCGACAACGGACACGGCGCCGTCGGTGATCGTGAACCATGCGGGTTCGCGGAGATCGACGCGCGGCGGGATCCGTCCGTCGCGCGTCGCCTTGACCATCTCGTAGGCGTTGAGTCGCCCGTGGCCGAACACCGTGTCCCAACCGGGTGTCGTCGGGTAGCGGACGGTGTCGATCAGCCCGCCCTGGCTCTCTCCGTAGTCGCCGGAGAAGTCCACGTCGTCGGCGGTCGCACGCGCGAGTTGGATCACGTCGCCGGCCGACAGGTCCACGTCAGCGTCGCGTGCGGCGGAGATGACGAGTCCGACCACACCGCTCATGATCCCCGTCGCCTCGCTGCTGCACGATCCCGACGGCACGCTCACCCAGGTGATGCCGCCGTAGTTGGTGCAGCCGTTCAACGCGAGGTAGCCCTCAATGTCGCCACCGAGCAGCGGCTCCTTCTCCGTCACCGAGTTCACGTCGAGCGTGTGATCGAGCAGCGCGGGAAGGTTCGCATGCTTGCTCGCCTCGTCGGCCATCGACGCGACCACCACGACATCGGCAGCGAACGCATCGTCGATCGCTCGCTGCGCACTCGACGGATTCGTCACCGCGCCCAGCGCCTCCTGGACGACGGCCGCGTCGCTGGCGACGGCAAAGTCGACACCTTGCGCGAAACGTGCACCGTCGGCGAGGAAGCTGTCCGACACGCGCACCGGGATGAAGCGGCACTTCGGGCAGGTGCCGACCTCTCCGCTCCCGTTGGCCGCGGCCGTCGAGTCGAGCGCCTCGCCGGTGCCATGGCCGTAGCCGACCGTGTCGAGCGGGTTGTTGTCGCCGTAGAGGAAGTCCCAGCCCGAAATGTCGTCGACATAGCCGTTGCCGTCGTCGTCGACGCCGTCGGACCAGGCATCATCCAGGATCAGGTCCTCGGGGTCGCTCACACCGTTGGCGTTGGCGTCGGCGACCGAACCGAAGTCGCGGATGTCAAAGACGCCGTCGCCGTTGCAGTCGGGCGCGTCACCGTCGGCGTCGGAAACGCACTCGGGCATCGCCTCGCCTGCGTTGATGTACGCCTTGGCGGCGAGGTCGGCCATCGCCTCGGCGTCGCGCCATTCGATCCCGCTGTCGAGCACCGCGATCCGCACGTCGTCGCGCCCCTGCGTGATGCCCCATGCGAGGTCGACCGCCGCGCCCTTCTGCCCGCACTGATCCTGTGGCGAATCGGCGAAACGCTCGTCGCGCAGCGACGTTCGCTTGTAGTTCTCGCGATCGAACTCGGCCGGGAGCACTCCCGCGACGGGCTCGTCATCGGGCCCGTAGCGCCACTGCTCGCAATCGAGCGGCACCGGCACCAGCGCCGGTTCGAGACGAGTCGTGGTCGTGACCGGCTCGGCCACAGTGGTCGGCCCCGGCCCTGCACCTGGATCGCTGCGACAGGCGGCCGCGCCCGCGACGATCAGCGCGACGCCGGCGGTGAACCACCGCAAGCGTCGGCGGCGGGTATCGCCACGAGATCGCACCCGTGCATTCTGCCCCTCGGGCGGACGCGCCTCGGGTGATTCAGGCGATTCAGGTGATGCGCAGCGTCGGGCGGTAGATGCGCTTGGGCGCCAGCTCGACGTGGATCCGCTCGGCGATGGACGCGAACGCGACGCTCGCCTCGGACTCCGGGTCGGTCACGACGATCGGATGACCGTCGTCACCGCCCTCGCGCAGGGCCGGAACGAGGGGAACCTGTCCGAGCAACGGAACGTCGAGCAGGTCGGCGAGTTCCTGGCCGCCGCCGGCTCCGAACAGCTCGTAGTGCTTCCCGTCGTCGCCGCGGAACCAGCTCATGTTCTCGATGACGCCGACGACCGCGAGGTTGACCTTCTTCGCCATGAACGCAGCGCGCTGCGCGACCTTTTGCGCCGCGGGCTGCGGCGTCGTGACGATCACGACCTCGGCCCGCGGCAAGAACTGCGCGATGGACAGCGACACGTCGCCCGTTCCGGGAGGCATGTCGACGATCAGGAAGTCGGGTTCACCCCACTGCACGTCGGTCAGGAACTGCTCGAGCGCCTTGTGCAGCATCGGTCCGCGCCACACGACTGGTTGGTCCTCGCGCGCGAAGAACCCCATGGAGATCAACGAGACGCCATGCGCCGCAGGTGGGATCATCTGCGGCCGGGCGCTTTCGGATTCGTCACTTTCGGGGTCGACCACCTCGGGTGGCTGGTCGATCCCCAACATCCGCGGCATGGAGAAGCCCCACACGTCGGCATCGACCGCGGCGACGGACGCGCCCCGCTGCGCCAGCGCGACCGCGAGGTTGGTGGTCACCGAACTCTTGCCGACTCCACCCTTGCCCGAGGCGACCGCGAGCACGCGGGTGTTGCTGTCGCTGAACGGATTCGCCACGTTCGCCTCCGGCACACCTCGGCTGAGGAATTATCACTACGCGCATAGGTACAATAGGGCGATGGTCGAGCAAGCCCCGATTCCTGCCGCCACCCCGGCCGAAGTTCGCCAGGGCGACGACGGATCGTCGCTGCCGTTCTCGAGCGACGAATTCGGCGCCGCGGTCGCGGCCGTCACGAGTGCATTCGGTGATCCGACCCGCCGCGAGATCTACCTGTTCGTCCGCGCCAACGACGGTGTGCGCGCCGCCGAGGTCGCCGAACGCTTCGCCCTCCACGCCAACGTCGCGCGCCACCATCTCGAGAAGTTGGCCGCAGGTGGATATGTGGCGATCGAGTTGGCTCGGCACGAGTCGGCGGGCCGCCCGTCAAAGGTCTACCGCGCCGCGCCGGCCGACACTCACCTGTCGTTCCCGCCGCGGCGCGACGACCTGCTCGGGATGTTGCTGGCACGGGCGCTCGATCGCCTCCCGAGCCACGAGGCCAAGGCACTCGCCGAGGACGTCGGCTACGAATACGGGCGCGCGATCGCCCGACGAATGGACCCCAACGAAGGGCAACGTTCCTTCAAGGCCGCGGTCGCATCGGTCGCCGACGCGCTCACTGCGCACGGGTTCGCGGCGCACACCGAGGCCGGTGCAGGCGGACTGCAACTCGTGCACGAGCATTGCCCCTTTGGCGAGGCCGCACAGCAGTACCCCCATGTGCTCTGCGCAGTCGACACCGGCATGATCCGCGGCATGCTCGAAGGCCTCTACGGTGAAACGCAACCGATGATCACCGAGAGCCGCCCAAGCGGCGACGAACACTGCGTCACCCGCGTGTGAGTTCGCGCGCCTATCTCGATCACGCCTCGACCGCGCCGCTGCGGCCGGGCGTGCTCGACACCATGCTCCCCCACTTCGGTGACCAGTTCGCCGACCCGGGCCGGGTCCACACCGAAGCGCGTATGACCCGCGCCGCGATCGAGGACGCGCGCGAACGGGTCGCCGCCTTCGTCGGTGCGCGCCCGCGTGAGGTCGTGTTCACCAGTGGCGGGACTGAAGCGATCGCGCACGCACTCCACTGGGTGCGCGGCCATGTCGTGACGAGCGCGGTCGAGCACTCCGCAGTGCGCGAATCGCTCGCCCGAGCGACCAACGACGTGACCGTCGTCGCGGTCGACCGCGCGGGTCGGGTCGATCCGGTAGCGGTGACGGCCGCGATCCGTCCCGACACGGTGCTCGTCTCGGTGCAACTCGCCAACCACGAGGTCGGCACGCTGCAGTCGCTGGAGTTCGCGCGCCGAACGGGTGTGCTCGTGCACGTCGACGCCTGCGCGGCCGTCGGTCACGTCCCTATCTCGTTCCGGGATCTCGGTATCGACCTCATGTCGATCACTGCGCACAAGTTCGGTGGGCCCAAGGGAGTCGGCGCGCTCGTCGTTCGGCGCGGAGTGCGGGTCCCCTCGCTGCTGCTCGGAGGCGCGCAGGAACGCGCCCGTCGCGCCGGCATCGAGAACACGCCCGCGATCGTTGGCTTCGGAGCGGCCGTCGCCGGCATCGACGTCGAGCGCGAGGCGGCGACCCAGCGCGCGCTCATCGAACGCTCCGCGCAGGCCGCGCTCGCCGTGCACGGGGTCGAGCGCTTCGGGACCGGTGACCTGCCGAACCTGCTGTGCGTCGGGATCGACGGAGTCGAGGCCGAAGCAGTGTTGCTCGGACTCGATCAGGCAGGCATCGCGGCGCACAGCGGGTCGTCGTGCTCGTCGGAGATGCTCGAACCTTCGCCGGTGCTCGCGGCGATGGGCGTCGAGGCGCAACGCTCCTTACGGATCAGCGTGGGGTGGAGCACCACCGACGCCGACATCGACCGCTTCTGCGCCGCCTTCCCCGACGTCGTCGCCCGGCTCCGCTCACTCCGATCCTGACCGCCGGTCGACTTCGTCGATCTGGTCCTTCAGCTCCTCGAGGTACACGAGACCGAGATGATCCTTCGGGCGATCGGCAGCACGCTTCGACGCGATGATGTCGTCGAGCGTGCCGATCAGCGCGACAACGTCATCATCGACATGCATCGCAGTCGCGTTCTCGCGCCAGCCTTCGTATCCCGCGGCCGGTCCGGCAGGCACGAAACGTGAGATCGAGTTCACCGAAGTCGGTGACCAGATTCAGCATGAGAGGTTGGGCGGCGAGAAACGCTGCGTCGAGTCGGACAGGAACAGGGTCCGGCGCGGTGGGGATCTTGGCGTTCATACGGGTCAATGCCCGTGCCAGTCGATTCAGGTTGTCGATCTGACGGTCGGGGACCACGTCAAGATCGCGTGTCATGAGCGAGGAGCCGTGAACGATGCCTGCAAAGCCGCCGATCACGACGAACGCGACACCTTCCTCATCGAGGATCGCGATCATTCGAACCGGGTCGAAACTCACTTCGGCGGCGCCGCCCGCGAAGCGCGCACCTGACGCTGCACTTCGAGCATGATGTTGATCGAAGCCACCATCGAGCGGACGCGTTCGGGGACGGTCATCGCGAGCTGCCGGCGGATCTGGTCCACGTCGACGCCGCGTGCGGATTCGAGGCTCCGGACCGGCTCCACGAACCCAAGTCTACGCCGCCCTCACCAGTAGTCGGCCATGAGTTCGGTCGCCCATGACGGTTGACGTACGGAGGTGCGCGGCGCGAACTCGCGCAAGTACGGCTTGACGTCGAGCACCGGCGTCGCGTCGATCGCGTCGAGGCCGCGCACGCGCAGTTCACGGCCTTCGACTGCGACGATCTCGCACGTCGTCACACCCACACGGTTGGGTCGGCCCCTGGCTCGCTGGGCGAAGATCCCGACCTCGGGCCACGCCGGGTTGTTGCGCGGGTGGCGGGCCGCCACTGTGATCGCAGCTTCGTCGACCCGGTCGAACACGAACACGACCTCGACGTGGCTGAACCCGTCGAGCCCCGAGAACGCCTTCGGCGGGAAGCGATTATCGAGCACGATGGTGGCTTCGACGTCGGCCCAGTCGTCGTCGATCGCGTCGTGCCGGCCGCCGCGAACGAGCCCGATCGGCACCATGGTGAACGTTGTGCTCATTGCCTCACCTCGATAACCGCCGCACAGGTGATCTCGACGAGACGCGCGGGAGCGGTCGACCACACCGAGTCGGGCGTGCCCGCGGCCGACCACACCTCGTCGAAGGCGAGGAGGTCGGGATCGATGACGATCGGCACCGCCGTCGCGTGACCGAAGGGTGGGGTCCCGCCGATCGCATACCCCGTCGCCGCGCGCACCTCGTCGGCGTTCGCCTGTCGGACCGACGCGGCGCCGAAGTGCACCGCGAGTCGCGCGACGTCGACACGATTGGCGCCGGACACGAGCGCCATGACTGGTCCGACCCCTTCGGCAACGAACACGAGCGACTTGACGATCGCTCCCACGTCACAGCCGATCGCGGCCGCGGCGTCGGCGGCGGTGCGAGTGCCCTCGGGGTAGCGCCGCACGTCGATGTTGAGGCCGGAGTCCGCCGCGGCCGCGCGGAACCGCTCGACCGCCGCGGACGGACCGGTCGCGCTCATCGACCCTCCCGCTCCACTTGCCGGCGCGCGAACGAAGGAGGCGGGTAGAGGATCACTGCCTCGAAGCGAGGAGATTCAGTGCCGAACCGGCTCGGAACCATTCGATGTGTTCGTCGCTCATCGTGTGGTCGCACGCGAACGTGTCGGTGCTGCCGTCCGAATGGTGGAGCACGACGGTGACCCGCGATCCGGGCGCGAGTCCGGCCAGTCCGGCGATGTCGACGGTGTCGTCGAAGCAGACCTTGTCGTAGTCGGCCGGATCGGCGAACGTCAACGGCAACACGCCCTGCTTCTTGAGGTTCGCCTCGTGAATACGAGCGAACGACCGCACGATGATCGCCCTGCCGCCCATGTACCGCGGCTCCATCGCCGCGTGCTCGCGTGACGATCCCTCGCCCCAGTTCTCGTCACCTACGGCGACCCAGGAGATTCCGGCGGCCTTGTACGCGCGTGCGAGTTCGGGCAGCGGCATGACCGATCCGTCGCGGGCATCGCGGCCTAGGCCCGGGTCTGCGTGATCGTCCAACGTGAACGCGTTGTTCGCGCCGAGGAACATGTTGCCGGAGATGTTGGTCAAATGGCCGCGATAGGTGAGCCACGGCCCGGCCGGCGAGATGTGGTCCGTCGTGCACTTGCCCTTGGCCTTGAGCAACACCCGCAGCCGCGTGTAGTCGTGGCCGTCCCACGCGGCGAACGGGGTGAGGAGTTCGAGACGCTGGCTGGTCGGCGACACGGCGACGGTGACGCTCGACGGGTCGTCAGCGGGAGCGACGTACCCCGACGCACCCTGATCGAACCCACGGCTCGGCAGGTCGTCGGCGACCGGCGCCTCGAGCACCACCTTGGTGCCGTCGGGCGCGACCAACGCCTCGGTGGTGAAGTCGAAATCGAGCCGGCCGCCGAGCGCGAGCGCGACAACCGTGTCGGGCGAACCGATGAAGCTGAGCGTGTCCTTGTTGCCGTCGTTGCGGGCCGGGAAGTTGCGGTTGAACGACGACACGATCGTGTTCTTCTCGCCCTTGGCGATGTCGTCACGCTCCCACTGCCCGATGCAGGGCCCGCACGCGTTCGCCAACACCGTCGCGCCGATCGCCTCGAGGTCGGCGAGGAGACCGTCGCGCTCGATGGTCGCGCGCACCTGCTCCGAGCCGGGGGTGATGAGCAGCGGCGACTTGACGCGAATGCCGTGCGCCGCGGCCTGGCGCGCGATGTTGGCGGCGCGCCCGATGTCTTCGTAGGACGAGTTGGTGCACGACCCAACGAGCGCCGAACTGATCTCGACCGGGTAGCCCTCGGCCGCCACTGCGTCGGCCATCGCCGCGATGGGGCGGGTGAGGTCGGGGGTGTGCGGCCCGACGAGGCGAGGCCCGAGTGAGGACAGGTCGACTTCGATCACCTGGTCGTAGAACCGCGCCGGATCGGCGTCAACCTCGGGGTCGTTCCGCAGGAACTCGGCGTGGTTGTCGGCGAGGTCGGCGAGTTCTTCGCGGCGCGTCGACTTCAGGTACATCGCTGAGTTGGTGTCGTAGGCGAACAACGAACACGTCGCGCCGATCTCGGCGCCCATGTTGCACACCGTCGCCTTGCCCGTCGCGCTGATGCTCTCAGCGCCGCGACCGAAGTACTCGACGATCGCGCCGGTGCCGCCCTTGACGGTGAGGATCCCGGCGACCTCAAGGATGATGTCCTTGGGCGACGCCCAGCCCGACAGCTCGCCGGTGAGGTGGATACCGATGAGCTTGGGGACCCGCGTGTTGTAAGGCCAGCCGGCCATGACGTCGACGGCGTCCGCCCCGCCCACACCGATGGCAACCATGCCGAGCCCACCCGCGTTGGGGGTGTGGCTGTCGGTCCCGATCATCATCCCACCGGGAAACGCGTAGTTCTCGAGCACGACCTGATGGATGATGCCGCTGCCGGGCTTCCAGAATCCGATGCCGTACTTGGCCGACACGGTGCGCAAGAACTCGTACACCTCGTGGTTGACGTCGAGCGCGACCCGCATGTCACGTTCGGCGCCGACGCGTGCCTGGATCAGATGGTCGCAATGCACCGTGCTCGGCACCGCGACCGACGGCAAGCCGGCGAGCATGAACTGCAGCAGCGCCATCTGTGCCGTCGCGTCCTGCATCGCAACCCGGTCCGGGCGGTAATCGCCGTAATCGACACCTCGCCCGAGACCGATCGACGCAGCGTCGTCGGCGTGCGCGAACAGCACCTTCTCGGCGAAGGTCAGCGGGCGCCCGAGTCGTTCGCGCGCCGTGGCGGTGGATGCGGGGAGGCGCGTGTACAGGTTCCGCACGAGCGCGGCGGGTGTCGTGGATTCAACCTTGGCCATGCGAAATCCTGTCTCTCGGCGCAGTCGGGTCTGGTTCAGCCCGCCGCGGCGGTTCGAAGGCTAGTGACGGCAGCTCGATCTCGATCGATGTCCGATCGGCCGGATAGCGGTGCAGCGAGTAGAGCACCGGACGCTGATCGGTGTCGGAGGTGACGCGGCGCGCCGTGAGGATCGCGGCGCCGGTCGGGACATCAAGGGCGCGCGCGTCGTCGGGCGTCGCGACATCTGCACCGATCTGTTGCACCGCCCGGCCGAGCGCGACACCGCGCAGCGGCAGCAGGTCGTAGAAGGTCGCGAATTCGACCTCGCTGCGGCTGAGGTCCGATCCGATCCGCGCGGGCAGCCACACGGTGACGAGCGCGAACGGGGCGCCGTCAGCCAGGTTGAGCCGCTTGACCCGCAGCACTTCGTCGCCCGGTTCGAGATCGAGCGCGGCCGCGACCGCTTGGCTCGCCGCCTCGAACGCGAACTCGAGCACCCGCCGCTCGGGTCGCGCGCCCGCGGCTTCGAGCGCCGCTTCGACCGTGGTCACCCGACCGAGGCTCTGGCGCACGGGATCCGCAGCCACGAACCAGCCACTTCCCCGCCGGCTCTGCACGAGGCCGTCGGCGCGCAGCGACTCGAGCGCCCGGCGGACGGTGACCCGGCTGACACCGAACTCCTCGCCCAGTTCGGCCTCGCTCGGCAGCGCGCCTCCGGCACTCACTTCGCCCTCGGCGAGGCGCACGCGAAGCTGATCGGCGACGTTCCGGTAACGCACAATCTGTATTGTATCTGTATTGACATGAAGTGTCAACCTGCTCGGAGAGTTCGTGACGCCCCCGGGTTGGTCAGCACCGGGCGTCCCCCGATGGATGTCCCTGGCCGCGTGACGAGCGGTGTCAACATGCCGTCGTGGCCGCCACCGGTGACCGTCGCTTGCGCAACGCGTGGGAAGGCGCGCTCGCCGGTGGCGGCGATCCGGCGAGTTCGCCGCTGTACGTCTTCGGGCCGTTTCTCGTGCTCCTCGCGGCGGAGGGCACCACCGCGGCGAGCTACGGCCCGGCGATCTGGCTCGCGGTCGCGACGATCGGCGTCGTCTCCTTGCTCTACCGCCTGGTGATGCGCTGGGTCACCGACGGAAGCGGCGGCACTGGACTCAGCGAAGACGAACTCGGACCGTGGGCCGCGAAGACGAGTGCGGCAATCACGTGCATCGAGTACTCGCTGACGTTCCTAGTGTCGGTCGCAGCGCTCGTCAGCTTCATCGCCGACCGCGCCGGACTCAACGAGGAATGGCTCGGCGCTGACCCGAGGGTGTGGTTGGCGATCGCCACCACGCTCGCGTGTGGATCTCTGGTGAACCGCGGTCCGCGCATCGTCTCCTACGTCTTCGGGCCGGCGACGGGCGCGGTGCTCGCGCTGCTCTGGGCGATGATGATCGCGACCGTCGCGCGCCGCGGCGTGCACCTCGCGCCACTTTCGCTCGACGGGTTCCGTGGTCACTCATTGTCGACGACTCTCGGCGGTTTCGTCCGCATTCTCGCGGTGATGACCGGCGTGGAGGTGTTCGCGAACCTCGTCGCCTCCTATACGGGGCCGCCGACCGTCCGGAGCCGTCTGGCGTTCCGCAGTCTCGCAATCATCATGGGGAGCACGTCGCTCACCATGGTGATCGTCGGCCCTGCCGTGGTCGCGCTCACCGACCCGCGCGACGCAGAGGTGTCGGTGTTCACACAGGCCATGGACGCGCTGTTGCCCCGACCGCTCGCCTACACAGGCACCGTCGTCAGCGTGCTCGTGCTGCTCTCTGCGGCGGCGGCGAGCGCGATCGGGATCCAGAACCTGTTCGTCGGCCTCTCGCTGCGTCGCTATGCGCCCGCGTTCTTCGCTCGCGCCAACCGCGTCGGGATCCCCGTGTGGCCGGTGCGCGTCGAGGCCGGCGCGGTGATCGCGTGCTTCGTGGTGTTCGGGACGCGCGAGGGCACGTACCTCGCGGTCTACGCCGCCGGAGTGTTCGTGTTGTTGTCGATGACGAGCTGGGCGGCGGTGGTGCGGTTGGTACGACGACGTCACCATCACGACACCACGCCATTGACGTTCGTCGCGGTCGTGGCAGCGGCGTTGTTCACCTCGACCGCAACCGTCATCATCTTCGTCGAGCGGTTCACGGAGGGTGTATGGATCTACTTCATGCTCGTGCCGCTGCTCGCCGGCGGCTTCGACGTCGTGCGACACTGGCGCGGCGATCCGGGCGCGGCGGGAGAACGCATGGGTCGCTTGCTCGCACGCTGGCGCACGAGCGACAACCCGGTCGCCGACGTCGAAGGCGATCCGCTTCGTGACTTCAACCCGTCGCTCGACACGAACGCAGCTCAAGGCGTCGAGCTCCACGCCGTTCCCGGTTGGGTGCCGGGCGACCGCTGGCGCGTCAGCGTCCCCCTCGACGGATCAGCGTTCGCAGAACACGCGTTAGCAACCGCTGTGGCATTGGCTCAGTCTCGACGGGTCGACCTGATGCTCCTACACGTCGCCGACACCACGACCGAGCCACACGCATACGAGTACCTCGCCTTGTTGGCCACCATGGTCGATCGCCAGGTTGAGTCGGTGAGCACCTACGTCGCCGGCGGCGACGTCGCCGCGACGATCCTCGAGCACGCCGAACAGCACGCGGTGACGCTCGTCGTGATGGGCGCGCACGGCCGGACCGGCGTTCGAGCCGCGGTGGTCGGCAGCGTCACGCGCGCGGTCGTCGCGGCACGCCGCGTCAGCGTGTTGACGGCGCGCTGACCTGGGTTCGACGGCGGTCCGCTGCCGCGGCACGGTGACCGTCGCCCTACGCGTCGGTATCTGCTCGGTCGCTCCGACGTGACGCATAGGCAAACGCGGGCGGCTCGCCTGGTGGCTGGCACGTTCCGACTCGCACGAAGCCGGCCCGCTCGAGCGCCCGCCACGACGCCGCGTTCGCCTGCGCCGGCGTCGCGACGACCACCGACGCCTCGGGATACTCCAGCAATACGAACGCTACGAAGTCACCGAGCACGCGAGAGGCGAAGCCGCGCCCACGATGCGACCCGCCGATCAGGTAGTCGATCCCAACCGCGTCCGCGATGCCCAGGGAGGCGTCGTGGGCCGGGTAGTCACGATGCCAGTAGCTCTGCAGGAGTCCCGCACGCACACCGTCGACTTCGACGATCCACATCCGTGTCGGTTCGATCCCGGCGATGCGCGGCGCATACTTCTCCGTCACCGCGTCGAGCGTCGCCGGCATGTTCCACCAGCGCGCCACGGCCGGCTCCGCGAACCACGTGCACAATTGCGGCAGGTCGTCCGCCGTCAGCCGTCGGAATGCGACCCTCGGCGTAGCGGACACCAAAGGATCGCTCAATCGTGGGTGTAGCGCTGTTCGCGGAAGGGGTCGCCGTAGTTGTGATAGCCGTTGCGTTCCCAGAAGCCGGGCTTGTCCGTGTCGGAGAACTCGAGGCCACGCAACCACTTGGCGCTCTTCCAGAAATACAGCTTCGGCAGCACCATGCGAACCGGACCACCATGCTCGGCGCTGAGCGCGGTGGGAGTCCCACCGGGCTCGGCGTACTCCCACGCGATCAGCACGTCGTCGGTGAGGCAATCGTCGAGCGGGACGTTGGTGGTGTAGCCGTACTCGGCATGTTCGATCACGTACCGGGCACGCGGGTCGACCGCGACGAGTCCCATCACGTCACGGAACCGCACGCCCCGCCAGACGGTGTCGAACTTGCTCCACTTCGTGACGCAGTGGATGTCGGTGGTGACCTCGACTGTCGGCAACGCCGACAGCGCGGCGAAGTCGATCGTGTGCGGTGAATCGACCAAGCCGAACAGCGTCAAGGTCCAGTCGTCACGCGTGATGGCGGGGACGTCGCCGACGTGCAGCACGGGGAATCGTTCGGTGAAGTACTGACCGGGTGGCAGTCGATCGGACGAGTACCCGCGCCTCGCCAACTCCTCGCGGTTGCGCTGGAAGAATCCCATGCCAGCATTGTCGCGCCCGAGCCCGATTCGTTACACCGGCACCGTGACGCCGCGCGCCCTGGGATCAGGCCGCTCGGTCGACCTCTTCGACGACGACCGATTGCATCACGTCGCCGACGGACACGCCGAGCGCCACGTCGATCCCCTCGGTGACGTAGCCGAACAGGTTGTAGCTCTTGGCGAGTTTGCGGCGGCAGTCGTCGATACAGATGAAGAACTGACTGCCGTTGGTGTTGGGTCCCGCGTTCGCCATCGCGACCGCGCCGAGCGTGTACTCGGCGCTCACCGGCTCGTCACGGAACTTGTAGCCGGGCCCGCCCGTTCCCGACCCTTCGGGACAGCCACCCTGGATCACGAAGTCGGGCACGACACGGTGGAAGGTCAGCCCGTCGTAGTAGCCCTGCCGCGCCAACGCGACGAAGTTGTTGACGGTCATGGGCGCCAGTGCCGGATCGAGATCCATCACGATCGTCTCCGATTCCCCGCCGCCGCTCGTCACCGCGATCGTGGTGCGGTACAGCTTGGCGACGTCGATCTGGTACTCAGGCATGTCGGGCATCGGTCGGTTCCTTCGTTCCTGTGTCGGCATGCGGGTTCGGTGCACTTCCTGCAGTTCGGTGCTCGGGTTCTTGGTGTGACGGTCGGGAAGGCGTCGCGCGCGGCGCGCCCCGTCAACCCGAGGCGGTGGACGACGTCGCCGCGCGCGTCGACGTCGAGCCGGCAACCGTAGCCCGAGCTTCCTCGAGCGTCGCACTCAAGAACGGCGGAGCGGAATCGCCGAGCAAGTCGGCTGCCCGCTCGAGGTGCGGAACGGCCGCGGCCGCGTCGCCCTTGCCGCGAAACAACACGACACCGAGGAACGTGTGCACCGAGGCATCGTCGGTCGCGCGTTCGAGCGCGATCAAGAGGTGGTCGATGGCGATGTCGACGAGATCGTCGCGGCCATCGCCTTGCGGAGCCTGCTGGGCGAGTTGCCAGATCCCCCAGCCGTAAAAGGTCTGCCCCTCGACGTTGTCCGGATCGAGACGAACCGCTTCGCGCAATTGCTCGATGGCGGGTCCGTATTGCTCGCCCTGGAAGAGGAACAGACCCAGCGCGCGCCGCGCCTCGGCGTCCTCGGGGTCGGCTTCGACAGCATTGGTCAGCCGGTCGAACTCGGCCCGCACGTCGAAGGTCGTCGTCGAGACATCGGGTTGGTTTCCGGTGACGGTCTCGCTGGGATTGCGCGGCGCCAGGCTGACGAGCACGACCAGTGTGATGGCCAGCACCATGATGGCGAGCACGATCGAGGTAAGCAGCCGCCGCGGGCGGCGCGAATCGTCGGCGTTGACCCGCGTGCCACGCGCCGTACCGGCGACGCCGCTCAATGTTCGTGTCGCCGCGGCCGCCCGCGCCGTGTAGTCGGCGTGCAGCACCGCGTAGGTGTCGTCATCGATCCCGCCCGCGTCGCGTTCGCGGTCGAGGTCGTCGAGTGAGCGCAGCAGGAAGTCGCGTTCGGCTTCGAGCCGGTGCCGGTCGCGCTCGTCGGTCCGATCCGCCGGGCTCACCGCGCGCGATCCTCACCGTCGGCCTCACCTTCAGCCTCACCGTCGGCCTCACCGTCGGCCTTGCCGACGCCCTCGCCGGGATCCGCACCGGCGCGGGAAGCATCGGGTTCGCTCTGCGACGCGAGCCGCGTGCGATCGGCGCGCAGGCGCGCCACGATCGTCTCGTCGGCCTCGGACGCGACGAAGCGACCGGCATCGGTCCAGCGTTGGAGGGTGAGCACGAGCAGTGCCCCGCCGAGACCGATCACCACGACCGGAAGCACCCACACCACCGCTCCGAGACCCCGCCGGTCGGGTTCGAGGAGATGGTCGGGCCCCCAGTCGTCGACGAATCGCTGCCGGATCTCCGCGTCGCTCGCGCCCGCGGCGATTTGCCGCTCGATCTCGGCACGGATCGCGCGGGCGTCCGAGGAGTTGCTCGCCGCGATCGACTCCCCACGGCACACGGGGCAGGCGAACCCGCGCGCAAGGCGTTGCGCCCGCGCCGAGGGCGTCTCGTCACCCGAACGAAGGATGACCACACCGATCGACACCACGAACGCGACGCTGACCGCGAGCCAGAGTCCCCGCCGGAGCATCACGGAGCGGCCGCCTCGGGCGTGCGTGCCGCGGCGAGCAGGTTCTCGAGATCGTCGAGCGTCGCCGGACCGATGTGCACCGCGCGGACGACACCGCCGGCGCTGACCGCGAACGTCTCGGGCTGACCGGTCGTGCCGAATCGGAGCTTGGCGGTCTGATCGGGATCGAGCAGCACCGTCCAAGCGACACCCTCGTCGGCGACGTAGGCACGGATGTCGGCAAGGCTGTTCTCGTCGCGCACGATGCCGATCAGCCGTACCGAGTCGTCGCCGGCGTGCGCCGCGTCAAACGCCGCGAGCGCTGGGTGTTCCTGCTGGCACGGGATGCACCAGTCGTTCCAGAAGTTGACGAGATACGTCGTGCCGATGAGTTCGGACGACGACACGGTGTCGTCGGAGTCCAGCACCGGTAGATCGAACGCCGGGACCGGCTTGCCGATCCTGCGGCTGGCGGCCGTGCCCTCGTCGTTGCCGATCTGCGTGGCGAGCAGCACGAACACGGGCACGAGTATGCAGGACATGACGATCGCGCTGGTCCGCGCCGGCCGCCTCATACCGTCACCGCCCGACGAACCGTCGCGGACGATCGTTCGCCGCCGTCGCGCCGCCGAGCGCGCCGCTGCGGGACCAGGCACACGACGACCCCGACTGCCATGACCGTGCCGCCCACCCACAGCCACACGACCAGTGGGTTCACGCCGACGGTGAGCCCGATCTTCCCTTCGTCGTTCTCGCTACTCGACAGCGAGAGGTAGACGTCCTCGCGCAGCCCGGTTCGCACCGACGGGGTGCCGATCGCGCCGCGCGAATTGGGGAAGCTGCTGATCGCCGGTTCGTACACACCGAGATCGCGGGTACCGCGTTCGATGCGCACGCGTGCCACCACCGACTGCTTCTGCGGTGAGCGCGACTCGGTCGACCCCAGGTAGGTGATCGTGTAGCCCGCGACCGACTCCGATTCGCCGGCGGCGAGTTGGACCGAGCGCCTCGTCGCGTACCCCGACGACGCCGCGATCGCAACGGCAACGATCACGACACCGAGATGCACAACGAGGCCACCCCATTGGCGCGGATTGCTGCGCACGACCTGCACCACCGCCCGCGGCACCGATGCGTGCTCGGCGCGCCTTCGCGCGCCGATCGCCACCGCGAAGTTCCGGACGATCCCGGCGACGCAGAACGCGCCGAGACCGAATGCGAGAACCTGTGCGATCCCGTCGCCTCCCGCGAGCACAACGAGCGCAATCGTCGCGACACCGACGATCGCAGGGACGAGGAGTCGGTCGCGCAGCACCGCCGAGCTCGTCGCGCGCCATGGCAACGCGGGCGCCACCGCCATTAGGAAGAGCAACGCGATCCCGATCGGGGTCGTCATGTCGCGGAAGTAGGGCTCACCGATCTTGAACTGCCCATCGCGCCAGATCTCGGCGAGGCTGGGGAAGACGGTGCCGATCAGTACGACGAGCGCGAAGCCCGCGAACAACAGGTTGTTGAACAGGAACGCGGCTTCGCGCGAGACCATCGAATCGATGCGTCCGGGGGTCGAGATCGCATCGCCGCGCCAGGCGATGAGAGCGAGCGAGCCAACGAACACGACGAGCAGGAATCCGGCGAGCCAATGACCGATGTCGGACTCGCTGAACGCGTGGACCGACTCGACGAGACCAGACCGGGTGAGCATCGTGCCGACGATCGTGAGCAGGAACGTGGCGATCACGAGCGACAGGTTCCAGACGCGCAGCATCCCGCGCCGTTCCTGCACCATCACCGAGTGGATGAACGCGGTGGCGGTCAACCACGGCATCAGGCTCGCGTTCTCGACCGGGTCCCACGCCCAGTAACCACCCCAACCGAGCACCTCGTAGCTCCACCAGGCCCCCAGGACGATGCCGACGGTGAGGAATCCCCACGCGACGAGGGACGCGCGTCGCGTGTCGGCGAGCCATCCTTCGCCGAAGCGACCGGTGACGAGTGCTGCGATCGCGAACGAGAACGGGATCGTGAAGCCGACGTAGCCGGCATAGAGCAATGGCGGGTGGAACGCCATCAGCGGGTGGTTCTGGAGGAGTGGGTTGGGACCGTTGCCGTCGAGCGGTGTCACGACACCGCCAGTCGCCTCGAACGGGTTCGCGACCATGGCCATCAACGCGAAGAAGAACAGGGCGACCAGCAACTGGACGGCCGTCGCCCAGCCGACCAGCGGATCGTCGGCACGCCGACGGAACTGGATCGCGGTTGCAGCCATGAACAACGCGAGGATGAGTCCCCACAGCAGGATCGACCCTTCGAGCGCACCCCAAAGCGCCGTGATCGTGAAGAGGCGGGGGGTGGCGTTGGCGACGTTGTCGAACACGTAGCGAATGTCGTAGCTGTGCGTGTTCAGCGCGATCTCCATCACCAGCACCGAAAGTGCCGACAACGCGAGCACGGGCCACACGCAGTTCCGCCCGTAGTACGCGAAGTCGTGCCTGCCCGTGACAAGGCCGACGACGAGCAACGTCGCTCCGACGAACGCCACCGCCGCGGCGGCGGCGATCGCGTACCAACCGAACAGTCCCACGTGAGCCCCGGATCAGCGTCCGGTCGCGGCCGGTGTCACGGCGCAGCCGACCTCGTCGGCTCGATCGCCGAGGGGGTGGTCGTCGTCGTCGTACTCGCTGCCGTGCCGCACGATGAGTTCGTGACCCGCGAAAGTCGTGCCGTCCCAACGTCCGCGGACGACGACCGGGACGCAGTCGTCCTTGTTCTTCGCGACCATTTCTATCGGTGTGCCGTCGAGCACAACCGCGACCGTCGCGACGCCGTCGGTGAGGTCGAACGTCGTGACACCACCGGACTCGACCAGCGAACCGGGTTTCACCACACCGCCTATCCGGAACTCCTTGGTGCCCTGCTCGTCGCGTGCCGCGACGGCCTCGGAGACCGGCCGGTAGAAGTCGAGGTTGGCGCCGAGTTGAGTCACCATGAACGCGATGGCTCCCGCGCACACCACGAGCGCGGCGATCACCCGCCCGCGCTTCATCGGCGCGACCTGCGGTCGCGAGCCATCAACCGGATGCTGTACCACCCGAGAGCGAACGCCGTCCCGGCGTACCCGAGCGCGACGTAACCCCAGTCGCTCATGAACTCGCCTGCACCGGAGGCGCGCCCGCGACGGGCGGGAGCGAGGCCGACATGTTGGCGGCCGCGCGAGCACGCTCCGCGATCGCGTCGTCGAGCGCGCGATCGGCCGCCTCGGCCTCGGACACGAGCACACGCATCCGAACTGCACAGCACCACGCGTACAGCAGCGTGAACGACGCGACCGAGAGCCAGAGTGTGAACGCCATGCGCCCGTCGTTGATGTTGACGTCCATGCGGTCGTTGAACACGCTCCCCTCTTGGTGCAGCGAGGTCCACCAGGTGACCGAGAAGTGCACGATCGGGACGTCGACAAAGGCGATCAATGCCGCGATCGCGTTGCGGCGCTGCGCGCCCGCCCCGCCGAGTCGGCGCAGTACCAGGTACCCGAGGTACAAGAAGAAGAGCACTGCCGTCGTAGTGAGGCGCGCCTCCCACTGCCACCAGGTCCCCCACACAGCCTTGCCCCACACCGAACCGACGAAGAGCGTGAGCGCGGTGCACACGACCCCGAACTCCGCAGAAGCACTTGCGAGGTGGTCCCACCCCGCGCGACGCGTCCGCGGCCACAGCCACAACGCGCTCGCGAGCGCAGTGACGAAGAACGCGAGATAGGCGATCCACGCCGTCGGGACGTGCACGTACAGCAAGCGGGCCTTGTCGCCCTGGAAGCTGTCGTCGGGCGCGATCACGAGGGCGAACAACGCGGTCGTGCCGAGCGCAACGACGGTGATGGGGCCGAGCAGACCGACGCGCCGCCAGGACATCAGGACTCCTCCAGCAAGGAACCGAAGCTCACGATCCCGATCGTCACCGACACGGCGGCGATCATCGCGACCAGCGAGCCCCAACGCCATGCTGGGGCAAGATCGTCGGCGAGCGCGTATTCGAGCGCGCGGCTCGCCGCGAGGAGCAGCGGCGCGAGCGCGGGCAGCACCAGCAACGGAACAAGGGTCTCGCGCCCCCGGAGACCGGCCGCGAGCACACCGTAAACGGTGCCCGCGGCCGCGATCGCGACCGTCGCGAGGGCCGTGACCGGTACCACGACGACGAGCCCGTGCGGGTCGACGTCGTACAGACCGAAGACGCCGATCAGCAACACCACGTCGAGGAAGACGAGTTGCGTCGTGACCGCGGCCGCCTTGCCGAGGAAGATCGCGGCTCCGTCGAGTCGGGCCATCCGCAACGCATCGCGGGCACCACGATCCGACTCGATCGCAAACGCGCGACTCACGGCCAACAACGCACAGAGTTGGACGGCGACCCAGAAGAGGCCCGGCGCCACGACCGGCAGCACGCCGCGATCCGTGTCGAGCGCGAACGCGAACAGCAACAGCACGACCGCACCGAACGGCACGACCTGCGCGAGCACGACTCGTGATCGGCGTTCGATGCGCAGATCCTTGGCCGCGACGAGCGCAGCATCCGCGAGCAGGCTCACGACCCCACCTCGATCATCGCCGTGGTGACCGTCGCCTCGACGGCGCCCGCGCCCACGCGTGAGTCGAGGACGCGGCCGCCGACGATGACGACTTCACGCGGTCGGAGCGGGATGGCACGGTCGTGTTCGTGCGACGCGAACAGCACGGTCCCGCCCGCGGCCGCGAACCTCGTGATCGATGCATCGACCAACTCGCGACCGTCGCGGTCGAGCCCAGCGTGTGGTTCGTCGAGCAGGAGCAAGCGCGCGTCGCGCGCGAACGCCGCGGCGAGCGCGAGCCGGCGGCGTTGCCCGGCGGACAGGTCGCGGTGACAGACGCGACGAAGCTCATCGAGACAGAATTCCCGCACGACCTCGTCGACCCGCGCCCCGCTCGCACCGCACGCACGCACCGCGAAACGAAGGTTCTCCTCGACGGTGAGGTCGTCATACGCGCCGCTCTCGTGCCCGACGAACGCAACGGCGCGTCGATGCGCCCGGCGGTCATGGGCAAGATCGCACCCCAGGACACACACCCGACCGCGCTCGAGCGGTAGTAACCCGGCGACCACGCGCAGCAATGTCGTCTTGCCGGCACCGTTCGGTCCGGACAGCCACACGATCTCCCCCGTGACGACGTCGAGATCGGCACCGGCGAGCGCGGGGAACCGCCCGAGTAGGCACACCGCGTCACGCAGCGTCACGACCGGTTCGGCCTGCTCCGAACACCCTTCGTCGTGCTGGTCACCGACCGCGCGCCGACCCGGAGGGTGCCCCGAGCGAGGCGTTGAGGCAGCGGGCGAGGCGGCGGACAAGTGCGGGCCTCCGAGCGATCGATTCGAGGGGGCCGGAGATCGGCGATCGGCGCGGCGAGTCTACGGAGGCGCGACGGTGCCGTCCGAAGCGACCGGTACGCTCGCTTGGATGCACACGGGCCTTCGGCGTGTTGTCGGCGCCATCGGCCGGGCCGCGATGACGCTCGGGGTCATCATCTTGTTGTTCGTGGCGTACGGCCTGTGGGGCACCGGGTTCTTGGCGTCGCGGGATCAGGCGAAGCTCGACGACGAATTCGCCGCGGCACGCGCCGCGTTCTTGGAGGCGCAGGACGAACCCGCCCCGACGACCACTCCCCCTGGTACTTCGCCGACGGGTCCGACGACGGCCACGACGTCGGTTTCGACGCCGCCGCAGGATGGGAACGCGGTCGACATCGACCTCACCGACATTGCCGACGGGGACGCGATCGGGCGGATCCGCATCCCGAAGATCGGCGTCGACTGGACCTTCGTCCAGGGGACCACGCGCGACGAACTCAAGAAGGGTCCAGGCCACTACACGGGCACGCCGTACCCCGGCCAGATCGGCAACGCTGCCATCGCCGGGCACCGCACGACCTACGGCGCGCCGTTCAACCGCATCGACGAACTCGAGCCCCAGAACCTCGTGCACATCGAGACGTTCTGGGGTAACTTCACCTATCAGGTGTACTGCGAGGTGATCGTCCGGCCGCAAGACACGTGGGTCGCAGGCTCTCCGGCCGATTGCCAGCAGCGTGCTCGCCCCGCGGGTGTCGCTGAGATCACGCTCACGAGCTGCAACCCGAAGTTCTCCGCACGTGAGCGGTACGTCGTGAAAGCAGTGCTCCTGGTCGACCAGAGCGACCGGCCTGCCCGGTTCGACCCGTCGCAGCTCCCGCAGGGCGAGTTCACGCTCGCAGGCGAGGACAACGAATTCGGCGGCACGATCTTCGCCGGCGACGACGTGTTACGCGAAGGGCTCGCCGGCGACCCGGCCGCGCTCAGGCCGGCACTCGCTTGGGCCGGTGTCGTGACGATTGTCGGGTTGCTGTGGTGGTTCGCGTTTCGCCGCTATCGCCACTGGGCGACGTGGGTGGCAGGGCTGGTGCCGTTCGCGGCCGTGTTGCTCGGATGCTTCTTCTTCGTCGAACGCGCGCTCCCAGCCGGGATCTGACTGTGAACGACGGGCCGGGCCGGCTCGACCACCGTGACGTCGAGGCCGCTGCGAGGCGCATCGACGGCTTCGTGCTGCACACAGCGACGCTGCGGAGCGACACCTTCGACACATGGCTCGGTGTCAGTGCGCTCGCCAAAGCCGAACATCGCCAGCACGCCGGCGCGTTCAAGTACCGCGGCGCTACCAACGCGGTGCAGGCGCTGCCCGACGACCTCGCGGCGCGCGGCGTCGGTGCACACTCCTCGGGCAATCACGCGGCCGCGCTCGCGCTCGCAGCACGCACTCGTGGTATCCCCTGCGTCGTCGTCATGCCGCGGACCGCGACGCGCGCCAAACGCAACCGGGTCATGGACTACGGCGCGCGCGTCGTCGAGTGTGAGGCGTCCGAAGGCGCGCGCGTCGCGACGTTGCAGTCGGTGATCGCCGAAACGGGCGTCGTCGAGATCCACCCGTTCGACAACGACTTCGTGATCGCCGGTGCTGGCACCGCGGTGCTCGAACTGCTCGCCGACCATCCGGCGATCGATGTTGTCGTCACGCCCGTCGGCGGCGGCGGCTTGTTGTCCGGCAGTTGCCTCGCCGCGCCCGCGCGGGTCCGCATGTTCGGCGCCGAACCCAGTGGCGCCGATGACGCCGCCCGGTCGCTCGCCGCGGGTCACATCGTTCCGCAGACCTCGCCCGACACGATTGCCGACGGTCTTCTCACCTCGCTCGCGCCCCGCACGTTCGCGATCATCCGGGAACGGGCGGAGCGCATCGTACGTGTGACCGACGACGAGACGCGCGCGGCGATGGGTGCGGTGCGCGACTTGCTGGGGGAACGGATCGAACCCTCGAGCGCGGTCGCAGTCGCCGCCGTTCGCCGCGCCGTCGCGCAAGGCTCGATCGTCCGGGACTCGACGGTCGGGATCGTGTTGTCGGGCGGCAACCTCGATGCCGAGTCGCCGAACGCGAGGCCGGCCTCGACGCACCCCTCCGGCTGAGACCGCGGCGAGCCAGTCAGCCAGGTCAGACCCGAGGTTGACCGATCAGAAGCCGGGGAGCCCCGGGCACAAGTGGCCCGCGGTCCAGCCGGCGTCGACGACGAGGTCGGTTCCGGTGATCGTGGCCGCACCGTCGCCGAGCAGGAAGACGACCGCCGGCGCGACCGAGTCGGCGCGCACGGGGTTCGCCGGCATTGGTTCAGTGGGCCGATGCGCGAGATAGCGGGTGACATCGATGCGATCGAGGAAGGGCGCGCTCATCTCGGGGTTTCCCATCGCGGGACACACCGCGTTGACGCGCACCTTCCAGGCGCCGAGTTCGAGTGCCGCGCTGCGCGTCAGGCCCCGTATCCCCCACTTGCTCGCCGAGTAGATCGCCACACTGTTCATGCCGAGGATGCCGTCGATCGAACTGATGTTGACGATCGATCCCCCGCCGGCGTCACGGAGAAGCGGTGCGCAGTGTTTGATGCCGAATGTCGGTCCGGCGAGGTTGACCGCGAGCACGCGCGTGACTTCTTCGGCGCTCACGTCGACGATCGGTCCCATGTGCAGGACACCGGCGTTGTTCACGAGACCGTCGAGGCCACCGAACCGCTCGCGCACGTACTCGCACGCGCTGCGCCAGTCCGCTTCTCTCGTGACGTCGAGGCGGATCCATTCTGCATCCTTGCCGAGCGCCGCCGCCCTGTCTGCGGCATCCGCATCGAGCACATCGGCGAGCAACACCCGCGCTCCCGCTGCGACGCACTGACGCGCGATCTCTGCTCCGAGACCCCGCGCCGCGCCGGTCACGAGCACACGTTTGGCGTCGAGGGTCGTCATTGCTCGCGCATCCCAGTAGGGTCGATCAGCAGGTGATCGGCCACATTTCCCGTCGCCTCCATGAGGATGTGGCGATGGGCGAAGCGCCAAGCATCTCCATCGCGTTCGAAGCGGTCGTGATAGCGCCCACTCACGATCGGTTGGAGCGGCACGAGGTCGGTCGCCTGGAACACGACGAAATACGAGCGACACGTCGCGATCCCGGCGGTCTCGTCGGCCGTGATAATGGGATTCGTGGTCAGGTGGCGCGTGCGGAGCGTTCCGTCGTGATGCACCCGGTTGAACTGGCGATAGACCCTGGCGATCGCCACTCCGCCGCGCACCTCGCCCGGGTAACCCTCGTTGCTGAGGGTGGCGTGCTCGAACAGCGTCGCGATGCCGTCGAAGTCCGCGAGATCGATGCACTCGGCGTAGCGGTACAGGAGCGTCGTGATCGCGTGATACGTCTCGAAGGTCGTCACTCGATCAGTCTGTCAGTCGCGTAGCCCGCGCCATTTCAGCACTTCCTGTCGAGTACCGAGGGCCGTGGTCAAGCGCGCTCAGTCGGGATCAGACACCTTCATGCTGTGGGCTCGCGGGATCGGGCGGTTCGTCGGGTCCGGTCGGGTCGCCCAACGCCTGTTCGCGTTCGTGCAGCGCTTGTTCGCGCGCCTCGAGTTCGGCCTCCCACGCCGTCAGGTCACGACCGCCCCGGCCCTGGGTGCGCTCCCACGCTTCGAGTTGCGCGTCGAGTTCTTGCGATCGCCGGTCGGTGAGTTCGTACTCGGCGAGGTAGCGCGGTGCGGAGTCGGGGCCGTAGGGACCCGTGCCCTTGTAGCCGGGTTGACGGGCGCGCCGGCTGGGTCCCTCGCCTCCGGGCGTGAAGTTCTCGTACTGCGGTCGCCCGAGCAACAGCCAGGCGATCGATCCGATGTCGGGCAGGAAGATCACCAGGATGAGCCACAACGTCTTCGGCAAGTTGCGGACGAGCGAGGCGTCGGTCGCGATGACGTCGAAGATCGCCCAGACCCACAACAGCAACAGCAACAGCCCGATCAGCCCGAACGGCGCCAGCCGAAGCATCACATCAGCGTAATCACTACCTGCGACGGCGACTAGCCCTTCGTGTTCTTCGGTCGGATCACGCGCGAAACGAGGGGACAGACTTCGTCGTTGGGCGCTTGTCAGCGTCCCTCGAACTCGGGTGTCCGCTTCTCGGCGAAAGCGCTCATCCCCTCTTGCAAGTCTCGTGAGGCGAACGCCGCCTCCTCGAGCATCGCGATCTCGCGCTGCGCCGATTCGTCGAGCGCCGCGGCTTGCATCACCAGGTTCAGCGCGTGTTTGTGGCCCTGGACGGTGAGTGGCGCGAACGCGGCGATCTCGCCCGCGAGCGCCAAGGCGTCACCGAGCGCGTCGGCGGCGACCCGGGAGACGAGACCCAGGTGCTCGGCTTCTTCGGCGTTCACGGTCCTGCCCGCAAGCAAGAAGTCGCGGGCGGCGCCGTGACCGACGAGCGCGGCGAGACGCCAGATGTTCTTGGCCGACAGCACGATGCCCAACCGCCCGCCGGGGATCGCCAGCCTCGCGCCGAGCGCCGCGACTCGCAGGTCGCACGCGACCGCGAGCTGCATCCCTGCACCCATCGCAGGCCCGTTGATCGCCGCGATCACGGGGGCCGGGTGGGCCTCGATCGCGTCGAGCGCGATCTCGAACGCCGGTCGGAACGAGTCCCCGCCGCGCGCACCGTCGTCCGCGGAAAAGCGCGTCAGCAGATCGGCACCGGCACAGAACGCCGAACCGGCACCGGTGATGACGATGGCTCGCAGTCCGTGACTCGCGACGAGCGCCCGGGTCAGCTCGTCACAAAGTTGACCGTTGAGCGCGTTGCGCCGCTCGGGTCGATCGATGGTGATGAGCCCGACATTTCCCCGTACCTCGAAGACGATCACGTCAGCGGCCGGTCCAGGTCGGTGGGCGCTTCTGTGCGAAGGCGGCGACACCTTCGGCGGCGTCCTCGGTACTGGTGTGGATCGTCAGCATCGCGTGCAGGTACGCGAGCGCGTTGTCGGTGTCGGTGATGTCGAGCGTCCGGTAGAAGGCTTCGCGGCCGAGGCGCAGCACCAGCGGCGACTTGGCGACAAGCGTCGCGCAGTACTCATCGACGGCGGCGTCGAGGTCCGCCGGCGCGACGATCCGGTTCACGAAACCGATGCGCTGCGCCTCGGCCGCGTCGACTCGGCGGCCTGTCATCATCAGTTCGAGCACTGTCTTGGGTGGCATCGATCGCAGCAGCGGCACCGTGATCATGTACGGCCACAGCCCGATGTCGACCTCGGGGGTGCCGAACACGGCATCGTCGGCGGCGATCACGATGTCGCAGGCGCACGCAAGACCAAAACCGCCGGCGAGGGCGTAACCGCGTACCTTGGCGATCGTCGGCTTGCCGAGCCGGTCGAGATTGCGGAACACGTCGGCGAGCGCGCCGCGAGCGGAGTGGACCTGCGACGGAGCCGCGTTGTCGGCGATCCCGCCGAGGTCGGCGCCCGCACAAAACGCCCGATCACCGGCTCCGGTGAGGACCACGACGCGGGCGTCGTCGTCGAAACGCAGCGCCGCCAGCGCGTCGCGCAGGCCTGCCATGACGGCGAAGTCCATCGCGTTGCGCCGTTCGGGACGGTCGATCGTGACGGTCGCGACGTGATCGGTCATGCCGACCCGCACGTCGCCGTTCCCGAATTCACCCGGGTCCATGCGCGCATCGTACGGCCAGTGCCCACCCGAGGAGGGTCCGCGAACCGAACCCGGCGCGTCGCTAGCGTCACATCGCGTGTGGTTCCTGATCGCGACGGTCGCGCTGGCGGTGCTCGTCCCGGCGGTGACCCGCGGGAGCTACCGGCGGCTGTTCCGGCACCAGTGGCACTGGGTGTCGTTCCTCGCGATCGGCATGGCGCTGCAGTTCGTCGTGCTCTTCGTCGACGCGCCCGCCGATCACACACACCAAGTCGGGTTCGGGATCCTGGTCACCGGGTTCGTCTTCGTCATGGGGTTCACGCTTCGCAATGCTCTCACCAAGGGCATGGTGGTCGTGTCGATCGGCATCGCCGCGAACTGCCTCGCGATCGTTGTCAACGAAGGCATGCCCGTCGAGGTGCCCAACGACTGGGTCGACAGCGGCGGCGTGTCGACCACGGTTCGCCATCACCCGCAATCCGACGACGACCAACTGCTGTTTCTCTCCGACATCATCATCCTGCGGCGCCTCGGTCAGGTCATCAGCTTCGGTGACCTCATCCTGGCGTTCGGGCTGATCGACGTCGTCTTCCACGCGAGCCGCAAGCCGCGGCGAGCGCGGATTCGGGCTGCACATCAGGACGCACGCGGCGCCCTGCTCGAAGGTGAGGCCGGCGTCGACCCCACGGGGACCGTCGCCGACTTCGCTGTGGTCAACGGTGAGCACGACGATCTCGTCGGCGTAGGTGCGGGCGCCGGACACGACGACGCCGACTACATCGAGCTCGACATCACCGACGCCGAACCGAAACCACCGTCGCCGGTGGTCGCCGAGGTCATCGAGGAACTCACCGAGATGCGACGCGCGGCGCGATCACGCCATCCGTCGGCGTGGTTTTCGTCATCGTTCCGATCAACCTCGCGTGCGCACCGCGCGGCCGAGGCCGCGCGCCAGTCGGACGAGGACGCCATGCCGGTGTCTGCGGCGTCAAGCACCCCGCTCGACGACGACGTCGAGCGCCTCGAGCACGCGTCGGTCATACACATATCCGGGAGTGGAGTACAAGGCCTCGAGCGCGAGCCGGGCTCGTAGCGGATCCCCTTCCACCAAGTCGTCGAAGTCGCTCGCCACCTTCAAGATCTGACTCGCGCGCTGCGTCTGTCGTTCGCGTCCTCTCACGCCGGCGAGATCGCGCGCGTAGCGCTGCTGACCCGACACGACCTGGCTCGCGGGCTCGAGTGCCGGGATCGCAGCGAGCATCGACCCGGTGACCTCGGCGACGAGCGCGCTGCGCTCGGGATCCCGAGCGAGGCGCGGATCGTCGAGCGTCACCACGCCGAGGTGGTGCAGGTACGCGGCCGCCACGAGGTCCTCGCGGTCGATCGTCGGCTCGTCGATCTCCGAGGCCAACTGCTCGCACAGCACGGCAACCCGCTCGCCGTGGCCATCACGGACGAAACCGGCGAGTTCGGTCGCCATCGACAACGCCCTCAGGGTCTGGCGGTGCGTCCGACTCACTGCCGCGAGCCGCTCGAACGAGTACCAGGCTGCGAGCAACGGGATCGAGAAGAGCGCGACGCTTCCGAGCCCCGTCCCGCCCGCGCTCGACCCGGGTGCTGCGTCGACCCCGCGGTACGCGAGTCCCATGAGCACCGCGGTCGTCGCGAGCGCGAGCCATCCACGCGCGCCGCGCGGGGAGAGCGCGCTGCCGAGCCGCTGCACACGTCTCCCGAGTTGGTCGGCCACCAACGTCGCGGTCATCGCGCTGACAAGCGACGCGAGCACGACCCACAACGTGACCTCGTCGAACGAGTTGATGAGCGCGTGATGCGTCGCGATGCACGCTCCGCCGACCGCGACGCGGTGCCCGAACGTCGCGCCGCGCCCCTTCAGGCCGCGCCCGTCGAACCGGACGATCATTGCTACGGTCTGTGCGATCAGCCAGGCGGCGATCGCGACAGGAAGGTCGAACCCCGCGGCGATCACGAGGAGGGGCGCGTAGGAGAGCGGGATCCCGGTGCCGTCCTCGAGACGGAGCACGAACAACTCGCCGAGAACGACCGCCGCGACGAGCAGCGCGCCGTGTGACACGGCATCGGTCGAGCCGAGCACCTCGCCAGCCGCCGCGACGGCGACTCCGGCCAACGCGACGGCTGGCGCGCGGAGACGCAATCGGCTCATGCCACTTCACCGCGGTCGGCTGGCTGGCAGCGGTTCGACTCACCTTCGGAACTCTCAGGAGCGCGGGTCAGCAGGTCACCGAGGCCCGCGCTGCCAAGACCGGCATCGGGTGGCGCCACGTCGAACTGCTCGACCTCGGGCTCGTGACCCGCGCCATGAACTTCGCCGCGCCGCTCGATCGCACGGATCAACGCCTCGACGCATTCGGGATGAAACTGCGTCCCGGCCTTGTCGCGCAGTTCGGCAAAGGCGACTGTCTGGGGAAGCGCACGACGGTAGGAGCGTGTCGAGGTCATGGCGTCGAACGCGTCGGCGACGGCGACAATGAACGGCTCGATCGGCTGTGACCCCTGCGCAGCGCCCGTCGATCGATAGGTCGCGTGGTCGCCGCTCGCGCTCGGCGCGACCGGAGCTAGGAAGTCGATCGAGCGGAGCATCTGCACCGACACGTCCTCGTGGCGGCGCACGAGCGCGAACTCCTCGGCCGTGAGCCTGCCCGGCTTGTTCAGCAGGTGGTTCGGCACCACGAGCTTGCCGATGTCGTGCATCAACGCCGCCACCCGCAGCCGCTCCTGGCGCCACGGCCAGAACCCGAGTTCCTCGCCGATGTATTGCGCATACTTCGCCACCCTTCCCGCGTGACCGGCCGTGTAGTTGTCCTTTGCTTCGAGGGCGCTGATCAGCATCGCGACCGTCGCGTCGTTCGCTGCCTTGAGCTGCAGGTAGCTCGCGAACAGGTCGCGTGCGAGGAGGATCGGGACGACGAACAGGATCGCGACCGGCCAGCCGAGTTCGAGGTAGAGCCGACCGAGGAACACGCCGAGTACCGCGAACGGCACGCTTTGCGGGAACGTCGCGCCGAGTTGCGCGAAACCCGTCCGGATCGGGCGACGCTCCTCGACCCAGTACGACAACGACACCAGCAGCGCACCGACGACCACGACGGCGAGCGCGATCAACACCGCGGCGACCGCGGCGAGCGCCGCCGATTCGACGATCGCGTCGCGCAAGGGAAGCGCGACCGACGCCGCCGCGAACATCGACAGCGAGATCGTCGAGGCGTTGAGGACCATGAACCCTCGGCGACCCCGACGCAGGTCCTGGAATGTCAGGCCGGCCGCAGCCCCGACGACGAGCGCACCGGAGAGCGCGCCCGAACCACTCACCACGATCGCGGCGACGCCGACCATGAGCCCCGCAGAAATCCGTGCTCCGTTCGGGAGCATCACCTGGCGTTGTTCGCTGAACAGCACGAGAGCGGCGAAGACCGCGATCGACGCCCACGGCGGAGGATCCGTCACCGGCGCGATCATGACCGCGAGCAGCAGGGCCGACGCGGCGAGACTCGCGGTGAAGGCACGCAGCGGTCTCGGAAACGCGGTGGTGGGCTCGGGGAGCGGCAGGGCGCGGGTCATGGCATCGCGGCAGGGCAGAGATCGCCGGTCGGGATCGCGGCGAGGTGGCGGCGGCAAGATCCGGGGTCGGTCGGGCTGGTATCGATCTTCATACGAGTTATCGCCGGTAGAACGCGCCACCCGAGAGCAGCAGCGCCATCAGCCCGGTCGCGGCGAGCGCGGCGCGGGCCAGGATCTTCTTCGTCAAGGTCGATTCCCCCTTCGTTGGTTGCGTCCCGCCGCCTTCGCTTCGTCGCGGCGAGCGTCGCTCCGCTCGTGGAATGGGAACTCGTTCGACCTCGGACCTTGCCGTCGCCACCTCCTGCGGATGTTTCCGAGTGAACGGTTCGGCCGAGCGATCCCGGCCAGACCATTGACTCTGACAACACGAGTCACAAAGTTTGGACCTCCACCACTCGGGAAACAAGGGCTGACTCGCGCGATTCGCGGCCTTACACGGCACACAGGCGGTCGCGAGGCGCGCGCAGTGTGGCGCCGCGAACGTGCCGCGTAGGCTCCGGCGCCGCCTGCAATCAGGTGAGGGCACCAGGGCCCGAGAGGTACGGCCAACGAGAGCGCGGTACGGGAGCAGGGCATGGAGGAGGCCGAAGCGATGGCGATCGAGGCCGAACTCGTGCGCTTGCCCGAGGTTGAGATCGCCCGGTTGGTCACGGACCCCGATGGGCGCCTCAGCGAGGTCCACGTCGTCGCCAACGGTGCCAAGCCGGCGAAGCAGGTGGCGCGCGACATCCAGTCGGTCGCACTGGCGAGTTTCGGCGTCGAGATCGATCGCCGGATCATCTCGGTCGTCCAGTTGGACCCCCACGAGCTACGCGCGGCGGCGCACGACGGCGCCGCGGACGACATCGATGCGCGGACCAGCCGGGTCGCGATCGAGTCGGTGCGCGCCGAGGTGACGGGCGTGCGGTGCGTCGTGCGCGTGGGCCTTTCGCGCGACGAGGTGTCGGTCTATGGCGAGGCCACGGGGACGGTCGCGGCCTCGGCTCGCTTTCGCCTCGTCGCGGCTGCGACCATCGACGCGCTGCGCGGACTCGAGCCCGACGCCGAGTGCCTCGACGTCGACGCGGCCCAGATCGTGCGGGTCGGTTCCCTCGATGTCGCCATCGCGACCGTCGTGTTCGTCTCACCTCCCACCGAACAGGTCGTGTCGGGGTCCGCTGTCGTCACGGCCCACGACGAACCCGCCGCGATCGCGCGAGCGGTGCTCGACGCAACCAACCGAAAGCTTGCGAACCATCGCCGGCTGCCGTCCAACGGCCCGAGCGACCAACGGTGACGGCAGCGGGTTAGCGTCCGGCGCCGTGAGCCGGGTCGCGACGATCGTGTCGGCACGAAACGACCACGATGTGGCCGCCTGGGCGGGCGCACTTCGGCAGCTCGGTTGGTCGGTCCGGTCAGCCGATCCCGCCGAGGTCAACGTGCCGTCAGGCCCGACTCTGGCAGCCGGCCTGGTCGTGATGCACGACGTCGTGGGCGCCACGACTCCCGACGCGCACGCGCTCGTCGACGCGCTCGCGGACGCGCCCACCGTCGTGTTCCGCCATCGCGACCTTCCGTGGCAGCGGCGCGACCGCGCGTCCTTCGACATCGCCACGCTGCGCCGAGTGCGCCGCGCGATCCACGTCACCGCGAACCTGCGCAGCCGCCACGAGCTCGAGTCCCGAGGTTTCGAAGGTGTTCACTTCCTGCCCGACGCGTTCGAACTCGATCCCTCACCCGGCGATCGCGACGTGACACGGGAGCGCCTGGGATTCGAGGACGATGAGATCGTCATGCTCCAACCGACCCGGGCCGAGGCACGCAAGAACGTCGCGGGCGCGGTGCGCTTCGCCAACGAGTTGGCTGCGATCGTCCGCAATCGACCGTTGCGACTCTGGGTCCGTGGCCCGGTCGCCGACGAGCACCGGCATGTCTTCGACCGGCTCGTCGAACGTTGCGCGGTCCCGGTGACGGTCGGCAAAGTCGAACGCCCGGAGGACGCGTATGCGGCCGCCGATCTCGTGGTGTTCCCCGCCGCGTGGGACTGTTCCGGCGACGTCGTCCTCGAGGCGGTCGCGCATCGCCGACCCTGTGTCGCCGCCAACTTCCCTGTGCTCGGCGAACTCGTCGCGTGCGGTGTCCGAGTGCTGCCGATCGACGATCCGGCCGCCGCCGTGCGGTTCTTGGCTCAGGGCGAGGCGGCGCGCATCCGCACGCTCGACGCGACCGCACGCCGCGCGCGCGTGTCCTACTCGCTCGACGATCTTGCCGATCGGCTCCAGACGATCCTCGCGGGTGCCGCGTGATCCTGCGTGTTCGCGACAGGACGTTTGAGATCCATCGGCCGCTGATCATGGGCGTCGTGAACGCCACGCCCGACTCGTTCTCGGACGGCGGCGAACTGCGCGGGGTCGAGGCCCAGGTCGGGCGCGCGATCGAACTCGTCGAGCAGGGCGCGACGATCGTCGACATCGGTGGACAGTCGGCCATCACCGGTGTCCCCGAGATCGAGATATCCGAGGAGATCGATCGGCTGGTCCCCGTCGTCGCCGGTGTGCGCGGTGAGTCCGACTGCATCATCTCGGTCGATACCTACCGTCCGGAGGTCGCGAGCGCCGCACTCGACGCGGGAGCCGACGTCATCAACGACGTGTCCGGGCTACTCGACCCGTCGCTCGCGAGTATCGCGGCGCATTACGGAGCGGGATTCGTGGTGATGCACACGCGCTGGCGTCCCAAGACGCGCGAGGACGCGCGCGAGTTGTACCGCGAGCGCGGTGTCGTGGCCGACGTAGTGGAGTTCCTGCGGCAACGCGTCGCTGCACTCACGGCGGCGGGTGTCGCAGCCGAGCAGATCGTCGTCGATCCCGGACCCGATTTTGCCAAGACTGCGGCGCAGACCGTGGACCTGCTACGTGCTCTCGACGAGATCGTCGCGTTCGGCCGGCCGGTCTTGCTCGCCTTGTCGCGCAAGGACTTCGTCGGCGTGATCACGCAACGCCCACCCAAAGAGCGGCTCGCCGGGACGCTCGCCGCCATCGCCTACTGCATCGCACGAGCGCCCGCATCGATCCTGCGCGTCCACGACGTCAGCGAGGTCCGCGAGTTCCTCGCTGTGCTCGACGTGCTCGAGGCGCGCGCCGAGGTCCATCCCGCGGCCGGACTCGACCGCGCGTTGCGATGGCAGGCGCGGGTCGCGCCGGAGTCCACATGACGCCGGACCGCGAAGTCCCGGATCCAGGGCATTCGGCCGATCCCGTGGTCGCTCGCCGCGAGCGTTTCCGCATGATCGTCGCCGCGCTGAAGCGGCTCGGTTACGTGGCGCTCACCATCGCGATCGTTGCATTCGGAGTCGGTGTCGCCAGCGGCTTCCCGACGTGGTCGGTGACGGTCACGATTGTCGGGTTGGTGTTGACCTGCGTGGTCCTGCCGATCCCGATCGTGCTCGACTACGGGATCCGCAAGGCGGAGCGAGAGGATCCGCTCGGACCGGCGGGACCTTCGGCCCGCGCCCGCGGGTAGAGCGTCACCACATCTTTCCGACGGTGCCGCGACCCCGGCACCGGGCAGGAATCCGGCCGAACCGGGGCCGTACGATGCCGCGATGCGCTTTCGTCGATTCGGCAACACGGAACTCACGGTCTCCGAGGTCGGGCTCGGCACCTGGTCGCTCGTGAGCGACTGGTGGGGTCGCACCGACGACCCGCACGACATCATCAGGGCCGCCCTCGACAGCGGCATCAACTTCATCGACACCGCGCCGGTCTACGGCGACGACGCGCTCGGCGAGACCATCCTGCGCGATGTCCTGTCGTCACGGCGCGACGAGATCGTGCTCACCACGAAATGCGGCTACGACACGAGCAAGCCACGGCCAGCGGGGCAGCGCGAGCATCCCCAGGACTTTTCGCCGGCCGCGGTGCGCGCGCAGTGCGAGGCGTCGCTCCTGCGGCTCGGCATCGACCACATCGACCTCTACCAATTGCACAACACGCGGATCGAGCCGGTGGTCGACGACGACCTGTGGGCCGAGCTCGAGTCGCTGCGTGCCGAGGGCAAGGTTCGCGAACTCGGTGTCGCGCTCGGTCCGGCGATCGGCTGGGTCGAAGAGGGCAAGCGAGTCGTCGACGAGCGGCCGATCTGCACGCTCCAGACCGTGTTCAACGCGCTCGAACAGGAGCCGGGGCTCACGTTCGCTGCCCGCGATCGCGTCCAGCGCGGCGTGTGCTCGCTCATCTCGCGCGTCCCGCACGCGAGTGACACGCTCTCGGGCAAGGTCACGCGCGACACGGTGTTCCCCAAGGGCGACCACCGCGCGCATCGCAACCGCGAGAACATGCTCGACAACTTCGAGAAAGCCGAGACACTGGCGTTCCTCTGGGCAACCGAGACCGGCCGGACGATGGGCCAGGCCGCGATCGCGGCGATCCTGGGTCACCCCGAGTTCGCCAACGTGCTGCCGACCGTGGTCAGCGTCGACGAGATCCGTGAGTATGCGGCCGCCTCTGATCTGCCGCTCAGCGCCGACGAACATCGCGCGGTGTGCAACCTGTGGGCGCGCAACTTCGATCACGACGACCGCTTCGTGATGCCGCTCAAATCCAGCGTGTGAGCGCGCTCACGCCAAGCGCCTGATCGTCGGGCCGGCGGCGCCGGTAACCTGCCGCGCTGATGCGGCTCCCGGCTGAACAACGGCGCGTGCAGTTGCTCGACGTCGCCCGTGAGGTGTTTGCCGAGCGGGGCTTCCACGCGACCTCGATGGACGATCTCGCCACGTCGGCCGGGGTCACGAAACCCGTGCTCTACCAGCACTTCCGGTCGAAGCGGGCGCTGTACGTCGAGTTGCTCGAACAGGTCGGCGCCCAGCTGCTCGACGAACTCGGCCGGGCGACGTCAGCGGCGCCGAGCGGCCGCGAACAGGTCGAGCGCGGATTCGCCGCCTACTTCCGGTGGGTCGCCATCAACCCGTCGGCGTTTCGCCTGCTGTTCGGGACGTCGCTGCGCAGCGACGCCGAATTCGCCACGATCGTCGAGGGAGTTCTGAGCGCGGCGATCGAGGCGGTGACGCCCCTCATCGACATCGACGGCCCGCCCGAGCAACGCGCCATCCTGGCAAACGCGATCGTCGGGCTCGCCGAATCCACGAGCCGACGAGCCCTGGCGGATGGCGGCGAGGTCGAAAACGCCGAACAACTCGCCCGCTGGCTCGCGGAGTTGACTTGGTTCGGGCTCCGCGGCGTCCGCAGCGACCAACCTGCCTTCGGGCCGCTGCACTGATCCGCCTCGGCCGCGCCGGGCGCGACCGGGGTGCGCCGTCAGAGCCGGCGTAGGAGCACCCGGCGAACCGAGTGGTCCGGACCCTTCTCGAGGACGAGATGAGCGCGCGACCGCGTCGGCGCGATGTTGTCGTGCAGGTTCACACCGTTGATCGTCTCCCAGATCGACGCCGCAACTGCGCGCGCCTGATCGTCGGTGAGCCCAGCGAAGTGGTGGAAGAAGCTCGTCGAATCGGCGAACGCAGCCTCGCGCAGGGCGAGGAACCGCTCGACGTACCACCGTTCGATGTCGCGTTCGTCGGCATCCACGTAGATCGTGAAGTCGAAGAAGTCGCTCACAAACGGGCGGGCGTCGCCGTCAGGGCGCGACGGCGGAACCTGGAGTACGTTCAGTCCCTCGACCAGGACGATGTCGGGCCGCCGCACGACGATGTGCTGGTCATCGACCACGTCGTAGACGACGTGGGAGTAGACGGGCGCGCTCGCCTCGATCGCCCCCGACTTCAGGTCGGCAAGGAAATCGACGAGCTTGCGCACGTCGTAACTCTCCGGGAAGCCTTTGCGGTTCATCAGGTCGCGCGCCTCGAGCACGGCGTTCGGGTACAGGAATCCGTCCGTCGTGATGAGGTCGACCTGCGGATGGTTCGGCCAACGCGCGAGCAACGCGCACAGCAACCGCGAGATCGTGCTCTTGCCCACCGCGACGCTGCCCGCGAGACCGATCACGAACGGCACCTTGGGTGCGAGGGCGCCGAGGAACGTGCTCGTGCTGTCGTGCAATTGCTGGGTCGCGGCGACGCGCAGGTTCAACAGACGTGAGAGCGGCAGGTAGATCTGGGCGACTTCGTCGAGTGCCACCGGTTCGTTGACGCCACGGAGTTCGTCAAGTTCGTCGGCCGTGAGCGTGAGCGGCGTGTTGGCCCGTAGTGCGCTCCACTGGTCGCGGTCGAATTCGAGGTATAGCGACGGTGTGGCGTGCGGCACGGGCGGCCACGGTAACCGTCGTGCATGACCCGCCTCGACGAGAGCGCCACCGAGGAGGGCCCGAGGCCAGTCGCGCGAGAGTGCCCGGGCTCGGTTCGTCCCGAAACTCCAAGCTGCCGAACCTGCGGATCTCCCTTACGATCGGTCCATGAAGTCGATCGATCACTGGATCAACGGGGCGAGCGTCGCGGGCACGTCTGGTCGAGTCGGGCCCGTGTTCGACCCCGCCACCGGCGTGCAGCAGGCGGAGGTGGCACTCGCCTCGGTTGACGAGGTCGACGCCGCGGTGGCCGCCGCATCCGCTGCCTTCCCGGCCTGGCGGACGACGAGCCTCGCCCGCCGGTCCGAGATCCTGTTCAACGTGCGTGCGTTGATCTCCGATCGCCGGCGTCAACTCGCCGAGATCATCTCCTCTGAGCACGGCAAGGTGGTCTCAGACGCTCTCGGCGAGGTCGCGCGGGGGCTCGAGAACGTCGAGTTCGCGTGCGGCATCCCACACCTGCTCAAGGGCGGGCACAGCGAACAGGCAGCCGGCGGCGTCGACGTCCACTCGATCCATCAACCGCTCGGCGTCGTCGCGGGCGTCACGCCATTCAACTTCCCGGCGATGGTCCCGATGTGGATGTTCGCCAACGCGATCGCGTGCGGCAACACGTTCATCCTGAAGCCGTCGGAGAAGGACCCGTCGGCGGCAATGTTCCTGGCCGGACTGCTCGCCGAGGCCGGCGTACCGAGTGGAGTGTTCAACGTCGTGCACGGCGACAAGGTCGCGGTCGATCGTCTCCTCGAACACCCGACGATCCAGGCCGTGAGCTTCGTCGGTTCGACCCCGATCGCGAAGTACATCTACGGGCGGGGTACCGCACACGGCAAACGCGTCCAGGCGCTGGGTGGCGCGAAGAACCATATGGTCGTGATGCCCGACGCCGACCTCGACATGGCTGCCGACGCGGCGGTGTCTGCCGCCTACGGCTCCGCGGGCGAACGTTGCATGGCGATCTCGGTGGTCGTTCCCGTCGGAGATGTCGCCCAGCCGCTTGTCGATGCGATCGCGGCGCGCCTCGACAAGGTGAAGATCGGCGCAGGCAGCGATCCGGATGCGGAGATGGGACCGCTCATCACCCGCGAGCACCGCGACAGGGTCGCTTCATACATTGCGGCAGGTGCGAGCGAGGGCGCGACCGTCGTCGCCGACGGGCGCGAGGCGCGGTTCGCCGGTGACGGATTCTTCCTCGGGTTGTCGCTACTCGATCACGTCACGCCGTCGATGTCGTGCTACCGCGACGAGATCTTCGGTCCAGTGCTCTCGGTCGTTCGCACGAGTTCCTACGACGAGGCCGTGCAGTTGGTGAACGACAACGAGTACGGCAACGGCGTCGCGATCTTCACCCGTGACGGCGCGACCGCGCGCCAGTTCCAATTCGACTCGCACGTCGGCATGATCGGTGTCAACGTGCCGATCCCGGTCCCCGTCGCGTACTACAGCTTCGGCGGGTGGAAGGCATCGCTGTTCGGCGACTCGCACATGTACGGCCCCGAGGGCGTGCACTTCTACACCCGCACCAAGGTCGTCACGACCCGCTGGCCCGACCCTACGACGAGCCAGGTCGACCTCGGCTTCCCGCAGAACCGCTAGGAGCATCCGGTGGACAAGAGCGAGATCAAGAAACTCGATTCGGCGCACGTGTTCCATTCGTGGTCGGCGCAAGGGCTCATCGACCCGTTGGCGATCGCCGGTGGCGCAGGCGCCGAGTTCTGGGACTTCGACGGGAACCGCTACCTCGACTTCTCGAGCCAACTCATCAACCTGAACCTGGGCCACCAGCACCCGCGCCTCGTCGCGGCCATCCAGGAGCAGGCGGCGAAGATGTGCATGATCGCTCCGGGCTTTGCGGTCGAGGCGCGCAGCGAGGCGGCGCGCCTCATTGCCGAGCGGGCGCCGGGCGATCTCGACATGGTGTTCTTCACGAACGGCGGCGCCGAAGCGACCGAGAACGCGACGCGCATGGCGCGCCTGCACACCGGCCGCCACAAGGTGCTGGCGATGTACCGCAGCTACCACGGATCGACGAGCGGGTCGATCACCCTGACCGGCGACCCCCGCCGGTGGCCGAGCGAACCCGGTGTCGGTGGTGTCGTGCACTTCACCGGTCCGTACCTGTATCGCTCGGCGTTTCGCGCGACGAGCGACGAGCAGGAGCGCGAACGAGCGCTCGAACACCTGGACCAGACGATCATGTTCGAGGGTGCGTCGACGATCGCGGCAATCATCCTCGAGACCGTCGTCGGGACGAACGGCATCCTCGTCCCACCTGCCGGATACCTCGCCGGAGTGCGCGAGCTGTGCGACCGTCACGGCATCGTGATGATCTGCGACGAGGTGATGGCCGGCTTCGGCCGCTGCGGCGCGTGGTTCGCGGTGAACGCGTTCGACGTCGTGCCCGATCTCATCTGCTTCGCCAAGGGCGTGAACAGCGGGTACGTCCCCCTCGGCGGTGTAGTGCTCTCGCAACGCATCGCCGACACCTTCCGCGAGCAGGCGTATCCCGGTGGGCTCACCTACTCGGGGCATCCGCTCGCGTGCGCATCCGCGGTCGCGAGCATCCGGATCTTCGAAGAGGAGGGGATCCTCGACCACGTGCGCATGCTGGCGCGCGACGTGTTCGAGCCTGAGCTCGTGGCGTTGGTCGACCGGCATCCCTCGGTCGGCGAGGTGCGCGGCATCGGCGCGTTCTGGGCGATCGAGCTGGTGCGCAATCGCGAGACGCGCGAGATGCTCGTGCCGTACAACGCGAGTGGCGATGCGGCCAAGCCGATGATCGAAGTCGTGGCCGCGTGCAAGGCCAACGGCGTGTGGCCCTTCAGCCACTTCAACCGGATCCACGTCACCCCGCCGCTCGTGATCTCCCCCGACGACCTGCGCCGCGGCATCGCCGCCATCGACACCGCCCTCGACATCGCCGACCGATACGTCACCGCCTGACCCGCCGCGCTGACAACGGCAAGTGGGAACCGATCGGCTCGTCGCCTCGACAACGACGAGCCGTTCCTGCGACCGTGTGAAGGGCACGCCGCCGCCGTCGCCGCGCTCGACACGGTGGAGCAATCACCGCGGATCGCCATCATCGAGGTTGAACCAACCGTGCACAAGGCCGCGTGGCGCTAGCTGCGCCGGCGCGACGAGCACAACTACTCCTTCTACTCCTTCGTCGACGCCACAAGCTTCGAGATCATGCAGCGACGACGCATTCGCGATGCCCTCGCGTTCGACAACGACTTCACCCGGGCGAGGTTTGTCGAGGTTCGGCCGCACTGACCGAAGCGACGCCGGAGTGCGGGAGGAACGGTTTCGTTAGAGTCCCCGCCCATGGGTGAGATGATCGAATTCCAGGCCAACGGCAGCACCGCGCGCGGCTACCTCGCCACGCCGGCGAGCGGATCGGGACCCGGGATCGTCGTCCTGCAGGAGTGGTGGGGGCTCGCGCCGCAACTCATGCGAGTCGCCGACCGTCTCTCGGCCGAGGGCTACACGGCCCTTGCCCCCGACCTGTACCACGGAGAGCTGGCGACGCACCAAGAGATGGACAAGGCCGCGCACCTCATGACCACGCTCGATCAGCGGCGCGCCGCCAAGGACATGCTCGGCGCGATCGACGCGCTGCTCGCCAACGCCGCCTGCTCCAGCGCCAAGGTCGGGGTCGTGGGATTCTGCATGGGCGGCGTGCTGACGTTGCGGCTCTGCGCGGCCGCGGGCGACAAGGTCGCGGCGGCCGCCCCCTACTACGGCGCGCCGCTCGGCGACGACAACATCGACTGGTCGAACCTCGCCGCCAAGGTGCGCGGCCACTTTGCGAGCAACGACGACTTCTTCCCGCCCGACGCCTGCCTCGCGCTCGCCGAACACCTGCGCAGTCTCGGCAAGGACGTCGAGTTCACGGTGTACCCCGACACCGGGCACCCGTTCGCCAACGAAGACGACCCGTTCGGCACCTACAACGAGGCCGCCGCCAAGCAGGCCTGGACCGAGACCCTCGACCTCTTCGCCGCCGAGGTCGCCTGACCCGACGGACCCACACTCGCCGCGGTCAGCGTTCGAGCTTCAACGCGCGGTCGGCGATGATGTTCTTCTGCACCTCGGTGGGACCGGCGCCGATCGTGGTGTAGCGCTGCCACACGTAGTTGCGGGCCCACACTCCTCCGTCGATCGCGCCGGGTGCGCCCTTCAACAACACGCCGGTCGGACCGAGCACGTCCAGCGCGAGTTCGGCGAGCCACAGCGAGATGTACCCCCACTGGAGTTTGGCAAGCGGAACCTCGGGCCAGCCCTTCTCGCCGTTCAGCACCTTGGACAGCGCTCGCATCAGCAGTAGTCGCGTGAACTCGATCTGAGTGTGCAGCCGGGCGACCCGGTCGCGTATCGCCGGATCCCGCAGCGCGTCCGGGTTCACCGACTTCGCGGTCTGCAGCAGCGCGCGCAGGTCCTGCGCCATCGAGATCGCCTGGCCGCTGCTCCCGACCCGCTCCTGGCCGAGTGCGCCCATGGACACGACCCAGCCCATGCCCTCGTCGCCGAGGCGGTCGTTCACGGGCACCCGCACGTCGTCGAAGAACACCTCGCAGAACATCGAGTCGCCGGTGATCTCGCGGATCGGTCGGATGTCGATCCCTGGGGAGTGCAGGTCGACGACGAACGCGGTGATGCCCTCGTGCTTGCGGCCGCGGGCGATCGCGGTCGGGTCGGTGCGGAACAGGAACAGTCCCCACTTGGCGATCTGAGCGGAACTCGTCCACACCTTGTGACCATTCACGACGTAGTGCGAGCCGTCGTCGGCGAGGATCGCGGTCGTGCGCAGGTTCGCGAGGTCGCTGCCCGCCTGCGGCTCGGAAAATCCCTGGCACCAGTGCTCGGTCGCGTCAAGGATTCCGGGGAGCCAGCGGGCGCGCTGTTCCTCGGTACCCCACGCGATGATCGACGGGCCGATCTGCACGATGCCGTTCGTGTTGTAGATGCCGGGGGTCCGACGGCGCGCCATCACCTGCGTGTAGATGACGTTCTGGCTCACGGTCGCGCCGCGCCCGCCGTAGTCCTCGGGCCACAGGATCGCGGCCCACCGCCCTTGATTGAGGGTGCGCTGCCAGGCGGCGCGCTTGTCCATCACCCCCATCACGCCACGGCTGGCCGCGTCGTCACTCGCGCCGGTGTCGCCTTCCCATTCAGCGATGAACGGAGGCAACTCGCGGTCGAGGAACGCCTCGAGCTCGGCCTCGAAGGCGAGGTCGGCTTGGCTCCACGCGAAATCCACGGACCTGACGTTAGTGTCAGGTGCGATGCGATCACTCCCGGCGCGCGGTTGACGATGGACTTCCGATTCTCCGCCGAGCAGGACGCCTTGCGCGACTCGGTGCGCAGCTTCCTCTCCGCCGAAGCACCGCCGAGCTTCGTTCGCTCGCGTTTCGATGAACCGATCGCGCTCCCGGACGCGATGTGGCGTCATGTGGTCGACCTCGGCTGGACCGCGCTGCTCGTTCCCGAGTCGCACGGTGGTCTCGGCCTGGGCCTGGTCGACGTCGTCGTGGTGCAGGAGGAGTTGGGCCGCGCCCTCTTCCCCGGCCCATTCCTGTCGAGCGCGGTGCTCGCGACGCTCGCGGCCGGCGCGCTCGGGCTCGTCGACGAACTCCGAGCACTGGCATGCGGCGACGCCCGCGGCACAGTCGCGCTCGACGAATCGGGTCACGGTGACCCCGTCGACCGCGTCGCCACCCGGGCCACCGGGCGCGCCGACCTCTACCGCCTTGACGGGACGAAGCCGCTCGTGCTCGACGCCGTCGGCGCCGACTGGGTGCTCGTGCCCGCCAGGACGCGCGAGGGACTCCAGACGTTCCTCGTCGAGTCGCCGGCTGCGAACCCGGCCGACACGCTCGACGTCACTCGCCACTTCGGAACGCTCGAGTTCGAGGCGACGCCGGCACGCCGGGTCGGACCCGCCGGCGACCACACCGCGATCTGGCGTCGCGTCGCCGACGACGCAGCGGTGGCCATCAGCGCCGAACTCATCGGTGTCGGAGAGGCTGCGAACCAACTCGCGATCGACTACGCACAGGCCCGTGTCGTGTTCGACAAGCCGCTCTCGAAGTTCCAGGTGACTCGGCACAAGGCGGTCGACATGCTGCGAGCCGTCGAACTCGCGCGCGTTGGCACGCACTACGCCGCGTGGGCGAGCGACGTCGACGCACCCGAACGAGCCAGCGCAGTGGCGATGGCGAAGAGCTCGGCCGCCGAAGCCGCAAACTTCGTCACCGCCGAGTGCATCCAGGTCCACGGCGGCGTCGGGTTCACCTGGGACTGCGATGCGCATCTGCTCCTGCGGCGCGCCAAGGTCGACGATCTGCTGCTCGGTGCGCAGGCATGGCAGCGCAGTCGGGTCGCCGATCAGTACTTCGCGAGTCTGTGAGCGCGCGATGGCCGGCGTCCGGCTGCTCGTCGTCTTTCACTCCCGTGGCGGCGCGACGATCGCGCTGCGTGATGCGCTGCTCGAAGGCGCTCGCCACGAATCGATCGAAGGTGTCGAGGTCGTCGTACGCGATGTCACCGACGCGACACCTGACGACGTGCTCACGGCCGACGGGATTGCGCTGGTCACGCCGGAACGCTTCGGGTCGATGGCCGGACTCGTCAAAGACTTTTTCGAACGCGTCTACTACGAGGTCATCGATCAGAGTGGTTCTCCTCACAGGCCGGGGCTGCCGTACATCCTCGTGGTGAAGGGCGGCTACGACGGCCAAGGCACGGTCACGAGCGTCGAGAAGATCGCGACAGGGCTGCGCTGGCGGCGCGTCCTCGACCCGGCGGTCGTCACTGGCCACCCGACCGAGCAGCACCTCGAGGCGATCGCCGAACTCGGAGCGACTTTCGCGGCCGGTCTCGGCGAGCGGATCTTCTGAACGGGGAGCACCGCGGCCGTTCAGCGAGGGTCAACGTCGGCGTGCGGCCTTGAGTGCCGCGGTGCCGAGGCGCAAGAACCGTTGATCGCCGAAGGGTGAGCCGGCGACACGGTTGCACACGAAGGCGACCGCGAGTTGCGAGTCGGGGTCGGCCCACGCGCCGGAGCCGCCGAATCCGAAGTGCCCGAACCCGTGGGGCAGCACCCCACGTAGTGTCGCCGCCATGTGGTAGCCGAGTCGCCAGCGCATCGGGAAGAGCACAACCTCGTCCCGAGCGGTCGTCTGCTGTTCGGTCGCAACCCGCATCGTGTCCTCGCTCACAAAACCGTCACCCTCGATCGTCGCCGCGTACATCGTGGCGAGTGCCCGTGCGGTGAAGCAGCCGTTGAGCGCCGGCACCTCGGCTTCGTACACGCGGTCGCCGCCGAGCACCGTCTCGAAGCCGGGGACGATGAACGCGTCGAGCATCGCCTCGAAGCGCCGGAACCGCTCGACTCGGGCGAACCCGCGACGCGACATCGCGCCACGGTCGAGGTCGATCAGAAGTTCTGCGAGTTCGCCTCGCTGCTCGGGAAGGCGACCGACCGTCATCTCCGGAGCGTCGATCCCGAGCGGTTCGCAGACCTCGACCCTGATCGCCTCGCTCACCGTCAGGCCCGTGACCCGGCGTACGACCTCGCCGACGAGAAATCCGTAGGTCACGGCGTGATATCCGTGGCGACTCCCGGGCGACCATGCCGCGGGCGCCGCCGCGAGTGCCGCGCATGTCGCGTCCCAGTCGAGCAACATCGCCGCGTCAGGAATGACGCCGCGCAGCCGGTGCATCCCTGCGGAATGATTGAGCAGGTGTCGCAGGGTGATGTCGTCCTTCCCCGCTTGGGCGAATTCCGGCCAGTACTTGCTCACCGGCGCGTCGTACTCGACCAGCCCGCGGTCGCGCAGCCGGTGGACCACGGTCGCGAGCACGCCCTTGGTCGTGGAGAAGCTCATGGCCACCGTCTCGCGCGTCCAATCATTGCCGGCCCGATCGCGCGGGCCGATCCACGCGTCGACGACGAGCTCGCCGCGGTGCATGACTGCGACCGCCCCCCCTCCCCCAAGTCGGTGGGCCGTGACCTTGCGCAGCACCTCGGTGACGTTGCCGAAGTCCGGGTGCACGAGTCCCGAGCTCATCGGTGCACCAATCCGGCTGCGGACGTGGGCCGGAACCGAACCACGAGGCGGCGATCCTCGACCATCGCGGCGAAGTACTCGTCGGGATCGGGGTGAGGCGTCGGCCTGATCGCGTCGTGCACCGCGAGCAGTTCCAGTCCCACCTCGTCGCCCGCCGCGGCCGTGACGGCCGTGAGTTCGGCGATGCCGTCGATGCTGACATAGGCCCATTGTGCCCGGTCGGTCACATGCAACACGGCGCGCGGGTCACGAGCGAGATTTCGCGTCTTGGCGCGATCCGCGGTGACGGAGATGCGGAACACGCCGTCGGCGTACGCGTACGAGATATCCGATGACTGCGGCCGGCCGTCGGCGCGCAGGGTGATCAGCACACCGTCGTGTCGTCCGGCCGCCCAGTCGAGCGCGGTCTGAAGATCCATCGACACAGCATCGCAGATCGGACCGGGCTTCTACGCACCCGATAGCGTGCGCCGCCGTGAACACCATCGACACCGCCAAGGCCACCAAGGCGCTCATCGTCGATCTGCCCTCCAACTTCATGCTCGACGGCGCGACGTACGCACGGGGCGGTGAGCTCGGCTACGACGGGCTCGATTTCTATGCCGCCGGCCGCGGCGGAACGCTCGGCGCCGTCGACGCCGACGTGATCGCGGCAACGTTCGTGTTCTTCAACCCGACGACCGTTCGCGATCATTGGCAACGCGCGCTCGCGGTCGGCGATCCCATGGTCGCGGGCACCGCGTTCGCCGAGTGCGCTCACGCCTGGGGACGGATGCACCTCGACGACACCACCGATCACGGCCGCCTCGCCGACCTGCTCGAGCGAGTTGTCGCGGCCGCGAATCCCGCGGGCGCGCCACTGTTCGCGGCATGGCGGGCACTTCCGACGCCATCGGACGCCAAGGCGCGAGTCATTCATTTCGCGAACGCGCTCCGCGAGTTGCGCGGCGCGATGCACGGCGCGTCGATCCTCGCGCACGCCGTCCCGGCCGGAGTGGCGGTACAGACCAAGAGCCCTCACATGGCGGCGCTGTTCGGTTGGAGCGAGCCGACCGAGGGGGTGTCCGACTACGCCGACGCCTGGGCCGCGGCCGACGCGGCGACCGACGTTGCATTCGCACCGGCGTTCGCGGCGTTGACGGTCGATGAACGGCGGGAACTCGCCGAGCTCGGTGCCCAGGCGGTCGCCGGCGCGAGCTGATCGGCGGCGACCCCAGGCAATGCTGCTCGATCAGATCATCGAGAACGCCGCGAGGCGCGCGCCGGATGAGCCTGCGATCGTCACCGCTTCGGCGTCGCTGAGCTTCGCCGAACTCGACGCCCGGATCGACGCGCGCACGGCGTGGCTCACCCGGCACACGCGACCCGGCGACCGTGTCGCGATCCTCGGCGAGAACCGGATCGAGTATCTCGAGTGCCTCTACGCGGCGGCGCGCGCAGGGCGGATCGCCGCACCCGTGAACCACCGGCTTCACCCGAGCGAATGGCGGGGCCTACTGATGCAATGCGGTGCGGGTCTGGTCATCGCCGAGCACCCGTTCGCGACTGCGCTCGAGCCGCAGCTCGACGGCACCGGGATCGAGATCCACCCGTTCGAGATACCGCAGAGCCGCACCGCGACGACCCCGACCGAGCCAAGGCCGCCGGGGCGCGAATCGACAGCGTCGGCTTCGCGCGCGCCGCGCGCCGAGACCGATGTTGCGTGGCTCATCGCGACATCGGGGACGACTGGACTGCCCAAGTGGGCGATGCTCACCCACCGATCGCTCACCGCCGGCATCACCAACCTGGCGCTTGCCCGCCGGATCGCCGACGACGACGTGTTGCTCACACCGTTCCCGATGTGTCATGTCGCCGTGTACAACGTGCTCGCCTTCCACCTGCACGCGCGCCCGGTGGTGCTGCTGACCCGCTTCGACGCTGATGTGATGAACCAGCTGATCGGGCAGCACCGCGTCCGCACGCTGTCACTCGCGCCGACGATGATCGCGTCGTGGCTCGACGCACCGAGCACCGCGACTGCCAACCTCCGGTCGCTTCGTACGGTCGGGTACGGCGCGAGCGCGATCTCCGCGCCCGTGCTCGTCCGCGCGGTGCGCGAACTCGGCGTCGACCTGTCGCAGGGCTACGGCATGACCGAGTTGTCGGGCAATGCCGTGTTCCTGGGCCCTGGCGAGCACCGTGCCGCGGCTGACGGCGACGAGCGCTACCTCCGGGCTGCAGGACGCGCCGGGCCGCTCGTCGCGCTGAAGATCGTCGGCGACGACGGCGTGGAAGTCGCGCCGGGCACACCGGGCGAGATCTGGGTCCGAGGCGACCAGGTCGGCGCGGGATATTGGAACCAGCCCGAGGCAACCGCGGCCTCGTTCGGAGACGACGGCTGGTTCCGCACCGGCGACCTCGGGCGCATCGATGGCGACGGATTGGTGAGCATCGTCGATCGCAAGAAGGACGTGCTCGTCACCGGCGGCGAGAACGTGTCCTCGCGCGAGGTGGAGCAAGTCCTCGAACACCACCCCGGCGTGCGCGAGGTCGCGGTGATTGGAGTCACCGACGTGCACTGGGGTGAGAACGTGTGCGCGATCGTGGTGCCAGAAGATCGATCGCACCCACCGACGCTCGACGAGCTCGTCGATTTCTGTCGTGAGCGACTCGCCGGCTTCAAGAAGCCGAAGCACCTGGTTCTGATCGACGAGCTTCCGAAGAACGCGACCGGCAAGGTGCAAAAGGCCGCCTTGCGCGCCCGGTACGGCAGCACCTCGGGCTGATCGCGAGGTCAGGCCGGCTGCACCGCGCTCAGTACGGCGTCCGCGTCGCTGATGGTGGTGTAGGCGTGGGCGCCGATCCACAGCGCGCCGTCGCGCTCTCCGAGCATCACACCCGCGGCGAGGAGTCGGCCGCAGAGTTCGTGCGCGTCTAATCCGCGCGGCGGTTCGAGCGCGAGGATCCCACTCCAGGTTTCGGCGCCGCGCGGGCTGCGCACCACTCCCTTGACCGACTCCCACCCGTCGCACAGATGCTGGGTCACCGCATATACCTGATCGCGGATCGCGTCGCGTCCAGCCGCGTCGAACAAGTCGAGCGCGGCACCGAGTGCGGCGATCGCGACCTCGGGCTTGGCTCCGTCTTCGACCCTCGCGAGCACTGCCCGCGGTGTGAACGGGTAGCCCGTCGACAAGTAGTCGGCGGGGTGGTCGAACGCGTCGAGACCCGCGCGCGTCGGTCGCAACTCCGTCAGGCGAGGTGCGGCAAGGTAGAGCACACCGAGACCGGCGAGCCCGCACTGCCACTTGTGGCAGCCCGCGGCGAGTGCATCGATCCCGGCCGCGCGCACGTCGATCGGAAACACGCCGAGCCCCTGGATGGCGTCGACGATGCACCACACGCCACGTTCACGGCAGGCCGCGGCGATCGCATCGAGGTCACAGCGAGCGCCGGAATCGAAGCGCACCCAGCTCAGCGCGACCGCTCGGGTGCGCGGCCCGATCGCGGCGCGAACCTCCTCGACCGTCACCAAACCGTCGGCGGCGGTCGGCACGACGCGGACCTGCAACTCGCCGCGCGCCTCACGCGCGAGGAATGGGTAGACGACCGTGCCGTAGTCGCCGTCGAACACGACGACCTCGTCGTGGGGTTCGACGGCCAGCGACTCGGCAATGAACCCGATGCCATCGGCGGTGTTGCGCACGAAGCCGATTTCGTCGGCGCGCGCACCGATCGACGCAGCGAGGTGTTCGCGGACGGGTTCGATGTCGCGTTCGAGGCGCGCGTGCGCCGCGTACCCGCGGGCCGCGAGTCGATCCACCGCGTCGCTCACCGCGTCACGCGCGCCGGTCGGCAACAGGCCGTAGCCGTTCGTCGCGAAATAGGGCGACCGGACCGCCGCTGGGAACTGGGCGCGGAACGTTTCGATCATCATCGTTCCGCCGCGTGCTCGACCACGACCTTCACTTCGTCGCTGCCGGCATCGAGTGCCGCGAACGCTTCGGGCACCTCGTCGAGGCTGATGCGCGAGCTGATCAGACTCGCGCCGTCGATCGTCGCGTCCTGGAGCCAGCCAAGGGCTCGTCGTTGTTCCGCGGCACCGGTACCGACGCTGGTGCGGATCGTGAGTTCCTTTTCGATCCAGCGGTAGGTGTTCACGCGAAACGCTTCACCGCAGATCCCCATGAGGAGCATCGTTCCCCCGGGGCGCAGGATCGCGCCGCCGAGGTAGGTCGTGGCCGGCGAACCGACGCACTCGACGACGAGATCCGGTCCGACACCGAAGCGCTGGGCGATCGACCGGGCGACATCGTCGGACGGCGCGAGCACTTCGTCGGCACCGAGGCGCGCTGCAGCCGCGGCTCGGCGGGAACGCCCCTCGACCGCAACGATCGTCGGAATGCCGAGCGCACGGGCAACTGCGACGTGTGCGAGACCGAGCGGGCCGCAACCCAACACCACCACGTGTCTCGCATCGCGCACACCGGCGCGGTCAAGCGACCGGATCGCGTTGCCGATCGGTTCGGCGAGGGTGACGATCGCCGGGTCGAGACCATGATCGTCGACGAGGACGCGATCGGGTTCGACACGCACGTACTCGGCGAGCCCTCCTAGCATGCCGGCGCGAAAGCCGCCGAGCGAGTTGGGTGGCGCCTCGCAGAAGTGCCCGAGCCCCGCGACGCACCTCGCGCACACCCCGCACGAGTTGCCGGCCCAGATCGCGCCACGAGCACCGAGCAACGAGGCGTCGACGGCACGCCCCGTGGCGACGATCTCGCCGCACATCTCGTGGCCGAGCACGCCCGGCGGGCCGGCCGGACCGGCGCGCCAGAAGTGCAGGTCGCTCCCACAGATGCCGTTCGCGAGCAGCCGCACGAGCACCTCGCCGTCGTCGGGTTCGGGTCGGTCCAACTCGACGATCGCCATGTCGTGGGGGCCGCGCAGCGACGCGGCTCGCATCCGCCGCGCCTGCACGGTCATGACGGGACGGTCATGACGGGACGACCGCGGTGACCTTGATCTCGACGTGCATCGTCGGGAAGGCGAGCGCGATGTCGCCGATCGTCGTCCAGGCCGGCCACGGCGCGCGGATGTACTCGTTGCGCACCGCCCAGAACGCCGCGAGGTCGGTCCCGGCCGCGTGCAGCGAGACCGCGTCGACGACGTCGCCGAAGTCGCAACCCGCGGCCCGCAACACCGTGGCGAGATTGTCGAACACGGCGCGGCACTCGTCGGCGTAATCGGCGGGGATCTCGAGTCGTTCGTTCCATCCCGCCTGCCCGGCGACGAGCAGGAGGTCGCCCACCCGCACGGCCTGGCTGTATTGGAACGTGGTGACCGTGTCGAGTGTGCCAGAAGGTCGAAGGTGTTCGATGCGCATCGCGCCCGACGCTACGGCCGTCCCGCGTTCGCCGGCCAGTGCGACCACCCGTCCACCGGGGCGCCGAGCCGTTGTCCGCGACGCTGGCCAAAACGCCAATATCGTTCTAGTCTGCCCGAACCGTAAGCTCAGGCCAGGGGAGGCACTGTTGCGCATCATGACGTGCTCTGTCGTCGCGATCCTTCTCGTCGCGACCGGCTGCTCGCGCACCGAGTCCGCGTCGGACCGGCAGCGAGCCGACAGCGGCGCGCCGCTCGTCGCGGGCAGCGTCGCGCCGGTCGAGCCGTCCGACCGAGGCGTCGGAGGCGACGCGGATCCCACCCAAGGCCCTGACCCGGTCGCGGCCCTACGCGCGATCCACGACCAACTCGACCGCGTCACGGCCGCATCGGCGCACGGCGACACGGCGACCGTCGTCTGGCGCGATCGAATCGCTCCCGGGTCACTGCTCACCGAGCAACCCGTGCCGTCGCTGGTGCCCGCCTCGCCGCGGCGTTACCGACTGCAGTCCGGCGACGGCGCGCGAGCCAACGTGTTCGTGGCGAGCCCATCGGGACGATCACTCGTGACGCTCGTACGCTGGAACGGCGCCTGGCGCCTCGGTGCGATCATCGCGCTCGCCGACCGGCCGCCCCTCGTCGTGATCACGGCAGAGCGATGACCACCGCCCCCGTCCCACAACATCGCTCCCGCGCAGCGAGCGTGCTGACGGCACTGGTCGCGGTCGTCGGCTCCGCGATCGGACCTGCGCTCGCGCAGACTGCCGTCGACGGTGACGGCAACGGCGAGTTCGGTGGCGACGGCACGAGTGCCGAGATCGCGATCTGGGCGTCGAGCAGCGCCGAACCACTCCCCGTCGACGCCGACGACCCGAACGGCCCGAGCCGCTGGACTCGACGCGTCACGCCCGATCCGTGGAACCCCGACAGCCCGCTCGCGGGGACTTGCCCGACCGGCACCGACCCCATCACCGGCGACCCGATCTTCGGGTGGCCGTTCACCATCGATCTCATCGACAACCACACCGGCGAAGTCGTGAGCACCCGCCGGATCTGCGTTCCGCTGGACCCCGACGCCCCCGGCGTTCCACCCGCACCGCCGCTCGAACCCCGTCCACCGACCTACGGCGAGGTGTGGCGCGCCGCGGCGATCGTTGCGCCGCGCATCGGCGTCAACCCCTGGGTCGAGGGCGTCACCGGCCTGACTACGCGCCTGTGGGCGGTGAGCTCCGACACGGTGACGATCGACGTGCGCATCCGCGGCTATACCGCGACGGGGACCGCGACCCGCGTCGGATTCTGGTTCTCGCCGGGCGACACCAACGAGGTTGTGCGCGTCACCGGCGGGGGATCGAAGCTCGCTCCGGCGGCGATCCACGTGTACGAGCGCACGGGGGACTATGTACTTCGCGCCGGAGCGCTGTGGAGCGCGACCGTCACGATCGCGGGGCCGGACCTCCCACCGACGACGATCGATCTGGGACAGGCGCTTCTCGTGGTGAGCCGCGACTATCACGTCGTCGAGGTACGCAGCCGCCTCACCGAATGACGACCGACAACACCGCCCGGCGCGGACCCCCGGGACGCGAAGAGGCGGAAGCACCGTCCGTGGCACTTCCGCCTCGCCCGCTCTGCGAACCGCACCGGCGCCCGTCCCGGTGCAGCGAGAACGACGCCCATCGTGGGCCAAACCGGCCCGCGCGACATGAGCCACTCGACCCGGTTGTGACGCGTGCAACAGGCACGGTCGAACCCTTGCGCGAGAACGCGGGTCAGTGGATCTGGCCGCGTCCTCGCTCGACGATCGCGGCGCGCTTGGCCTCGATGTCTGCCGGGTCGTAGCCCGATCCCTGCCAGTCGCGGCTCACGCGTGCCTCGATCGCCCAGCCCTCGGTAACGGTCGTGTCGGCAACCTCGGCGTAGGTGGCGAGCATCTGGCGCACCGCACGCTGGTCGATCGTCAGGCAGTCACGCGCGAGATGCACACAGCGCGGGATGAGTTCGTCGTGCGGTACGACCTCGTTGACCAGGCCCCACTCGTAGGCCGTCGCGGCGTCGAGGAAGTTGCCGGTGACGCTCATCTGGCGCGCGCGGGCCACGCCGATTCGTTGAACGAGTAGCACGGTCAGGCCCCAACCAGGCATGACGCCGACCCGCGCGTGCGTGTCGGCAAACCGGGCGCGTTCACTGGCGATGAGAAAGTCGCAATTGAGCGCGATCTCGAACCCGCCCGTCACCGCGACCCCGTTGATCGCGCCGATGAGCAACTTCGCGTGCGGAGGGATCGCGCCGCGAAAGGGGAGCCGGCCCGACGAGTCGCGGGCGCCCGAGTCGTCGAGCGCGGCGAACTTGCTCCCCGCGGACGCCGAACCGAACTCCTTGAGGTCGACCCCTGCACTGAACGCCGGGTCGGCGCCCGTGAGAATCATCACGTCGACGTCGGGATCGGCCTCGAGCGCACGCACCGCGCGGGGCAACTGGGTGCGGACGGCGTGGTTCAACGCGTTGCGCTGATCGGGCCGGTTCAGCGTGATGATCGCGACACGGTCGTCGATGTCGACCAGGACCTCGCTCATGGATAGCTCCTTGGGGAATATCGCCGGGCTCGGAGCGAACACGGCGCGTGTCACTCGAGGTAGCAGATCTCGCCGTCGCTCGCCTGCAACACCGCGTACATCGCGGCGTGGAGTTGCTCGTGCAGTTCATTGAAGCGGTTCGTCTCGGGGTCCTCGTCGTCGACACTTGGCCCGCTCGCCACCGACACCGAGTCAACGTCGAGGTCACCGTCGAGATCGGCGAGTGCAGCATCCCAGTCGGTCACCGCTGCGGCGAGGCTGAGGCGCATGCTCGGCGCCTGGAGCAACGCCCGCGTCAGGTCCTGCACCATCGTGACGATGACGTCGGTGCTCGTGCGCAGGCCCGGACGAGAGAGCAGGTGCAGTGCCTGGAGCTTGCGCATCGCGAACGCCGCGATCATGACCGGGTCACCCAGTTGTTGCACCGCGTCTGGACTGTCGACCGCCGAGACATCAACGCTGACGTGGCCCGGTACGGAGAACCACCGCTGCAACGTCTCGAAGAGTTCGGCCGTGACGTCGTGCAGTGCGAGCAATTCGACCGGCTTGGGGATCGTCTCCACGTCAACCCCTGAAGTCGAACGCGACCTTGATCGCTCCGGTGTCGCCCTGCGTCGCGATCGCCGCGAACGCGTCACGCCACTCGTCGAGCGCGAAGCGGTGGGTCAACATCCCGGTGAGGTCGACGCGCCCGGACGCAACGAGATCGAGATAGTGGTCGATGCCATGGCAATGACGACCTTCCACGGTCTCGAACCCGAAGGCATTCGAGCCGACGAACGCGATCTCCTTGAAATAGAGCGGCGTGTCCTCCCAATAGGTCGGGCCGTGCACGCCCGCCTTCACGAGGGTCCCGCGTGCCCGCAGGACCCGGGCCGACACCTCGAACGTTTCGCGCTTGCCGACCGTGTCGTAGACGACGTCGATCCCTCCCGGAAACGCCATCGGCAAACCGTCGCTCGGCGCCAGCCGCCCGCCCGACCACTCGGTCGCCGCCTCGATCACCGAGAGCGCGGGTTCGTGGCCGATGACCGTCGCGCCGAGCGACCGCGCCAGGTCGGCCTGCGCCTCGAACCGAGCAACCGCCAACACATCGACATCCGAGTAGAGGGCACGCAGGATCGCGATCGCGCACGTCCCGAGCGCACCCGCCCCGTACACCATCACCCGTCCACCCGCGGGCGGTGGATGCCGCGTAGTCGCGTGCAACATGACCGCGAACGGGTCGGCGAACACCGCAAGCTCGTCGGGGACCGAGGCAGGGACCGCGTGCAGCATCGACGGGTGTGCGGGCATCAATTGTGCGTACCCGCCAGTCGCGTCGCGACTCGTGCCCGTATGGATGCCAGGTGAGATCGGGCCCGCGGCGAACGACTCGCACAGTGAGAAGTCACCGACCGCGCAGGCCGGACAGACCGGCGTGACGCCGCGCGGCGTGCATGACAGCCACGGGTTGAGGACAACCCGGTCGCCGACAGACACACCCTCGGCCGCGGGGCCGAGCGCGACGACATCGGCGACGACCTCGTGCCCGAGCACCTGCGGCAGCGAGAACCAGCCCTTCATCGGGTTGTCGATCGAAGCCGTCTGCTCGCCCCAGTCGCCGAACACCTGCTTGCTGTCCGAACCACAGATCCCGGTGAGGCGGGGCCTGCACACGACCCAGTCGGGAAGGAGGAAGTGCGGGTCGGGATAATCGGCCTCGAGGCGCATCGGCGTCCGCGCCAACCCCGCGAGAAGCTGGTTGTCGCCTTCGGGCAGGGGTTGGCGCTCGGGACGAACGCCGTACAGCAGTGCCTTCATCACTCCCCCTTCGTCGGGCCGCATGTTACGGACGCGTCGACGGCGGCGCGCGGGGGTCCCGACGTACGCCCATAACACCTGATCGAATGGCATCCGTGGCATCCGTGGGATCCGGAGGACGAGCGGCCCGGCTCGCCCGGCGTCGCCGACGACGCGCCCGCGCCCTCACGATGCTCGGCGCGACCACGGCCGGCGCCGCGATCGTCGCGCTCGTCGTGGTCGCCACCCCGGAACGTCTTGACGATGCGATCGCGCCGCGCTCGCGCGCTGCGACTCAGCGCACCTCGGCCACCGCTGCGGTCGCCGGCGCGACGGCCACGTCCGCGCCGCACGCGACGACAACGACCGTCGCGCCCTCACCGTCGCGTTTCACGATCGCGATCACCGGCGATGTGTTGCTGCACATTCCGGTGAGCGACCGCGCCGCCGCCTACGCCGTCGAGCGCCGTTCCGGAGTGCGGGACTTCCGGCCGATGTTCGATCCGGTCCGCAAGGTGCTGCGCCATGCCGACCTGGCGTTGTGTCACCTCGAGACGCCGCTGTCGGTCGATGGTTCGGGATTGCACGGTTACCCCGCGTTCAACTCGGCGCCCGAGATCGCGCCCGCGCTCGCCGACGCGGGCTACGACGGCTGCTCGACCGCGTCGAACCACACCTACGACCAGGGAGTCGCCGGCATCGCCGCCACGCTCGACCATCTCGACGCGGCGCACGTGCGCCACTCGGGTTCGGCGCGCTCGGCCGACGAGCACTCCACGCCCACGCTGTACGACATCGCCGGCGCGAACGTCGCCCACCTCGCCTACACGACCTTCCTGAACGGCGCCCACCCGAACGAGCGGTGGATGATCAACCTCATCGACATCGACCGCCTTGACCAGGTGAAGAGCGACGTCGCCACGGCAAAGGGCGCGGGCGCCGACTTCGTGATCGTGAGCGTGCACTGGGGGGTCGAGTTCGGTCGCACGCCGACGGCCGCGCAGCGACGTCTCGCCGAAGCCCTCACTGCGATCGACGGCATCGACATCGTCGTCGGCCATCACGCACACGTCGTGCAACCCGTCGAACGCATCAACGGCAAGTGGGTCGTGTTCGGCCTCGGGAACTTCCTCTCGAACCAACAGCAGGGGAAGTGCTGTCCGGTCGACAGTGAGGATGGGATCGTCGTGCGGATCACCGTCGTAAGGCGCGGCGATCGCTACGTTGCGCGCGCCCTCGACTACACGCCGACCTGGGTCGACCGAACGACCTTCAGGATCATCCCGGCGTTGATCGGCGCACTCGACGAGTCGGTGGACGCGTCGTTGCATGACCGCCTCGCCCGCTCGCGCGAACGCACCGCCGAGGCGGTGCGTTCGAGTGGCGTGAACATCGGCGAGACACGCGCCGCGCTCGTCATCGCGACGTGACCGCGTCGCGCTCGACGCGACGCTGTACGCGGTCCCTCAGCCGCCCTGGAGGGGGCGGGTGAGCACGATCTCCTCGGCCGTCTCGTCGAACCGGCGAACGAGGGTCGCGTCGGCCGCGGGTGCGCCGGCCTCGCGGGCGAACGCGAACCAGCGTTCGCGCGCCACCAAGCGCTCGAACTCGGCGCGCACGTTCGCGATCGTCGCGGGGTCGTCGGGATGCCACGCGAGGGTGGTGTCGCCGGATTCGTCAAGGATGCGCATGATGCCCATGGGTGCTGGATCCTCCTGGTGCGGTGATGGTCGGGTCGGTGCGATCGCACGAACGCCCGTTCGGGCCAGACACCATCGAACACCCGTTCCGACCAATATCCAAACCCCCCGCTCACACGACGAGTCGGGCAGGCGTCTCGATCGGGCTTACTGCTACGCACGACGGCGCTGACCACACCTCTTGCAGCCGGCCGCATCGCTTCGAGCAGCGCTCGGCCACGGTGTCGACGTGTCGCACCGATTCGACACGACGCTCGGGTTGCTGACGCGCCCGCGGACGCGTGGATCTCACCCTGGCGCGTCGGAAGTTCACTCTCTGTGACTGTCCGAGGCGATCCGTACAGTGACGCGCGAGCGCGTCACCCCGATCGTTCCGGACGGAGCGACAGGTGGCGGCTCGTGTTGCTTGCTCGCTGGCGCGTCCGCGGACGCGCCGGGAGGAGCCCGCTTCGACACGCCGGCGGTATACGGCAGTCCTTTCGTCGCCCCCTTCTTCGTCGCGCTTTGGAGGCACGCATGGCCAGCACGCTCATCACCCGTTCACATAGGTCCCTGGTGACCGAGATCGGCGCGCGACTCGCGGGTGCCCAGCACGCGCTCATCGACGCAGTCGTCGCGCTCGACGAATCAGGGGAGTGGGCGGCTGATGGTGCGGTCACCTGCGCGCACTGGATCGCGGACCATCTCGATATCGAGGTGAGCACGGCGCGGGAGTGGCTCCGCATCGGCAAACTCCTGCGCGGACTCCCATTGATCGCGGAGCGGTACGCCGCTCGGGCCTTGTCGTACAGCAAGGTCCGGGCCCTCACGCGGGTAGCGACCGGCCAGAACGAAGCCGAGTTGTGCGAGATCGCCGAACGCACCCCGGCATCGCGACTCAGTCACGCGCTTGCGGCCTGGCTGAACCGCAACACCCCACCCGACGACACCGCCCGCCGTCAACACCAAGCCCGATCCGTCCGTCACCGGCTCGAACCCGACGGGATGACGACGTTCACAATCAGTCTGCCGCCGCTCATGGCCGGCGTGCTGCTCGCATCGATCGACACCACCCTGCTCCGCAACCAGCAGCAGGCAGCCGCCGAGGCGAAACAGGCCGGGACCTGGCCGAGCGTCGCACAACAACGCGCCGATGCACTCATCGCTGCGATCATGTATCCCGCGAAGCTGAACTACGAAGTCGTCGTCCATGTCCGCGGTGATGGTTGCACGCTCGACGACGGCACCCCCATCAACAACCATGCGGTCGCCGGTCTCATCGACCAAGCATTCATCCGCGCGCTGATCCACGACGCCGAGCAACGGCCCGTCAACGCCAGCACCCGACGACGACACCCCACCCCACGCCAACAACGTGTCGTTCACGAACGCCAGCACGGCCGTTGCGTCGACTGTGGAAGCACTGATCTCATCGAGTACGACCACGAACCCGCCTACGAGACCACCAAACGCACCACCACCGACGAACTCGAACCCCGCTGCGCCCCCTGCCACCACCGACGCCATCGGCTTGACGTATGAGAACCCTCACCCCGACCGAAATCGAGCCGCCCTACTCTGGTCGCGTGCCCGTCACGAGCCGCGAGGCGAGTCCACCACGACCGACAACCGTTTCAACGAGCCTCTCTACTCTGTGACTCGCGCTGCGCGTCTCGTCGGCATGTCGCCATCGACGCAGTCGACCTGGGCAATTGGGTACGGACGCTTCAACGGTCGTCGACACGTCAGGCACGGGCCGGTCATCACCTCGCTCGACGCCGAGAGTATGGGGGGTCCGACCATTCCCTTCATCGGGCTCGTCGAGGCAGCGGTCGTGCAGGCATTTCGGCGAACCGGGTTGTCGATGCAGCGGATTCGGCGCGCACTCGAGGTACTCATCGCTGAAGCACTGCATGCCCTCGCGCCGAGCACGCTCGCAGCCTGAGCCAGCGCCTGTCTTCCCGCGCTTCGGTGTCGTGCGACGCGGACGTCAGATCGTGTAGCCGAAGTTGGCCAGGATCTGCTCGCCGAGCGTGGCATCGCCGGTGATCACCACGCTCCCATGCGCGCGGGCGCGCTCGGCGTTCCAGCGTCCGCCGGCGAGGCGCGCGAAGGTGCGGCGGTCGAGTGCGATGCGAACGTTCGGCTCGCCGACCACCTCATCACCGGCGGCGAGGCGGGCCCGGCCTTCGACGATCACGGTGAACACGGCGCCCTCGACCTCGATCGCGACGATCGACCCGTCGGCGACACCTGCCTTCTTGCCGATGATGTAGGGCAGCGATCGCGGGATCCGTCCGATCGCGAGGTCGGCGACGGCGCCCACCATGCCGCCGGGACGTTCGAGCGCCTCGCGCATGTCCTGTTCGTGAAACCAGCAGTCGAACAAGCGGATCTCCATGAACGCCCGGTAGGGGCCGGGGCCTTCGGGCGTGAAGCCCTCGGCGTCCCACTCCTCGGGGGACATCGCCGCGAGCATGCCTAGGCGCTCGGCCGCGACCGCCTCGAAGTCGGCGAGCGCGTCGGCACCCGGCCGCGATCGGTACGCCTGGACCCACTCCTCGTTGAACGCGCCAATGTCATTGCGGACATGGTCGAGCGATCGGACGTCGACCGCGGCTTCGGGCGCCGTGCGGCCGAGCAACATCGACTCGGTCCCGATCATGTGGGCGAGGTGGTCACGCACGATCCAACCTGGACAGTCGGTGCTGCGGCCGTACTCCTCGTAGGTGAGATCGCGGCACAGGCTGGTGATCGAGTCCCACACCGATTCGAGCAGCGCGACAAGGGGTTCGCGCCGGTCGCCGTCCACGGCGCGCACGGTACGGTCTGGTGATGGTGCGCGTCGACTTCTACCTCGACCCGATGTGCCCATGGGCGTACCAGACCTCGGTCTGGATCCGCGAGGTCCGCGACGCCGTGGGTATCGACATCGATTGGCGCTTCTTCAGTCTCGAGGCGATCAATCACGTCGACGGCAAGAAGTGGCCGTGGGAACGCGAGTGGAGCTACGGCTGGTCACAGATGCGAGTCGCCGCGCTGCTCAAGCGCGATCACGGCAACGACGCGGTCGACCAGTGGTACGCGGCCGTCGGCGAGGCGTTTCACGAACGCGGCGAGCGGACCCAGGACCGCGACGTGCATGCGGCGATCGTGACGAACCTCGGCTTTGCGCCCGACACCGTTGAGCGTGCGATCACCGACCCGTCGACCCACGATCTCGTGCGCGCCGACCACGAGCACGTGGTGGTGCGCCACGGCGCCTTCGGCGTTCCGACGTTGGTGCGCGACGACCATGCCCTGTTCGGCCCGGTCATCACGCCGGCGCCGACCGGTGTGGCGGCGCGTCGACTCTGGGACCTCGTCGCCGGCTGGTGGGAATTCCCTCACCTCTACGAACTCCGCAAACCGAAGAACGGAGATGATTTCCGTCATATCGCCGACCAGTTCCGGCCCTACCTCGAGGCCCGCGACTGGCAAACCGTGGCCCGGCCGGTCGCCTGACCGATCAGGCCTCATCGATCCGGGCCTGGTGGCTGCAGGAACGAGTGCGGCCCACTGCCGCGGTCGCGCACTTGGAATCCCACGAAGGGGACCAAACCTCATCGCAGGGTGAGGCGTGTCACGGGGTGTTGTGCTGGTGAGTGATCCACGACCGGTCGAGGCGCGTCCGACGACCGAAGCAGGCGAACGGATTCGCTACGAGTCCTTCGAGGCCTTCTTCGACGCCGGATACTGGCCTCTCGTGCGGTCGCTCACCGTCATCTGTGGTGATCAGGAAATGGCGGCAGACTGCGTGCAAGACGCATTCGTGAAGGCGTTCACAAGGTGGCGGCGCATCGAGCGCTACGACCAGCCCCTCGCCTGGGTTCGTCACGTCGCGCTCAACAAGGTACGCGACCACGGCCGCAAGCAGGCCCGCACGAAGCGACTGCTCCCCCGTCTCGTCGACGACGAGACCTATGAAATGGCCGAGCCGCAGGCGCTCGATCTCCAGGTCGCTCTGGCCGAACTCTCGCCCCAGCAACGCACCGCGGCGGCGTTGTTCTATGTCGAGCAGATGTCGGTCGCCGAGATCGCCGACACGATGAAGCTCTCGACCGGCGCGGTGAAGTACCACTTGCACGCCGCCAGGGATCGCCTTCGTAGCTCGCTCGCACCCAGCGTGGGGAACCAGCCATGAACGACGACATGAACCTCGATCCGTTCGACGACGAGATCGGTCGCCGGCTCCGGGGCATGGCACCGTCACAGCCCGACACCAGCGCGATCCTCGCCGCCCTCGGCCCGCGCATGGCAGTCGCGCGCCGACGCCGCCGCGCGGCGGTGGCGGGCAGCAGCGCCTTGGCGATGGTGTTGCTTGTCGGCTCGGCCGCTGCGCTCTCCGACACGCGTGCGACGCGCATCGACACGCGTCCGGGGTCACCGAACGGTGACTCGTCATCCTCGGACCGATCTGGCTCGACTGAGGGCCCGGGTTCCGACACGACTGCCGACGCCAAGGGCACGAGCACGTCCGACGACAACAAGGGCTCCGGCCGCGATCACGACGGCCCCGGTTCGGACACCACGGGCACGACCCACGACGACCACTCCGGCACCGGGTCCGGCGGGAACAGCGGCACGGGCGGGGGAGGCTCGGGCGGGGGAGGCTCGACCTCGTCGTCGCAGCCGACCGACAACACCGACGACCAGGAGCCGAGCACCCGCACGTGCGACAGTCCTGGTGGCTCGATCACGGTCCGGTTGGCGGACGGCGCGCTCACGTTGCTGGCGAAGCAGCCGGCCGCGGGATTCGAGGAGACCCAGGACCAGATCGACAGCGACCGGATCCGGATCGAGTACACCGACAGCGACGACGACGAGATCGCCTACAAGGTCGAGGCGCGGCTGCTCGCCGGGGCGATCGCCTGCGGCTCGGAACGCGAACCGGTCGACGACACCAGCGACACCACCGACGGCTCCGGCGGCTCCGGCGGTTCGGGTGGTTCGGGCGGTTCGGGGTCGGGCGGCGACAGTTCCGGTTCGGGCAGCGGGGGCTGACCGCCCGCGATCGGTTCGGACGCGGGGCTCGACACGCCCCCCACACGTCCCCAATCGCAACTTTTCCCCCTCGGGCCAAACCGCGTTGCGCGGTCGGTCGTGTTCTCTGCGTACCAGCCACCTTCCTCCCCCACCTGAGGAGCTGATCCATGTCAATGGATGACATCACTGAAGAGATCCCCGTCATCGACGGTCAACTCACCAAGACCACCCGTCGCCACCGTTATCTGGCCCTCGCCGCGGGTGCTGCCCTGTTGCTCGTCCCTGCGGTCGCCTCGGCGAAGGCCGGCGGACCGAGCAAGAGCGCAGCACCAGCGCAACGCGCGCTGAGCGACTCGACCGAGGACTCGACGGACGACAGCACGGACGATTCCACCGAGGACTCCACCGAGGACTCGACGGACGACAGCACCGAGGACTCCACCGAGGACTCGACGGACGACAGCACCGAGGACTCCACCGAGGACTCGACGGACGACAGCACCGAGGACTCCGACGACGACGCGACCATCCCCGACGGCGAGCAGACCTTCTCCGGAATCGGCGGCTCGGTGACCGTGATGGTCTCAGGTGGCGAACTCTCGCTCGTGAGCTTCGCGGCCAACGACGGGTTCGAGGCCGAGATCAACGGTCACGGGGACGACGACGTCGAGGTCCGCTTCGAGAGCGACGATCACGAGACCCGCATTCGGATCCGCATTCACGACGGCGAGTTGCGCGAGGAGATCCGCGAAGAAGCCGACGATGACGACTCCGACTCGACCGTCGATGATGACGACGACGACGACGAGGACGACGACGACGACGAGGACGACGACGACAGCGGGTCGGATGACGACGACGATGATGACGACAACAGCGGCCCCGGCGGTGGCGACGACGACTAAGGAACTCGCGCGGAGTTCCCCCTGATGCCGTGGCCGAGCGCGGCGGCATCATCTGCGCAACGATCGGGCCCTGCCGCGCGGCAGGGCCCGTTTCGTTACGGGCGTCGTGCTTGCGTCGTGCCGAGGCCCAGACTCGGGCTCACGATTCGTCGACGGGATCAGCGACGTTGCTCAGCCGCGTGATGCGTGCGCCGTCGGCAAGGCCGGGCACGCGAGCCGCGGCGCCGTCGCGCGGCTGGAGTTTGACATCGGTGTCGGCAACGACGGTGCAGGCGTCGGCACTCACGAACGCCATCCGGGCGGCGAGCGGTGCAAGCGCGACGAGCGGGCCTCGGCCACGCTCGGGCTTGGACACGCGCAGCCCGCTCCCACCGCGCGCTTGAACAGGAAAATCGTCGACCCTGACTCGCTTGGCGTATCCGTGCTCCGTACACAGCACGACGACCTCCTCGTGGGCGACGGCGCAAGCACCCACGACTCGATCGTCGCCCTTGAGCTTGATCGCGCGCATACCGCCGGCACTGCGCGACACCGGGCGGACGTCGGCCTCGGCGAAACGCACACCCTGGCCGTCACGCGTGACGACGAGCGTTTCGAAGTCGTCCCAACCGGCGAACGCGGCGACGACCCGGTCGTCATCGTCGAGTTTCATCGCCGCGACACCGTCCTTGCGGTTCGACACGTCGGCCAGTTCGGTGAACGCGCAGCGTTTGATCTGACCCGCGGCGCTCACGAACACGATGTGGTCGTGTTGGTCGACGAGGTCGGTCGGGATCGCGGCGATGACCTGCTCGCCTTCGGCCATCTGGAATAGGTTCTGGGCCGCGGTCAAGCGGGCCTTGGGCAGGTCGTGGCACGCTGCGCGATATGCCCTGCCACGATCGCTGAAGAACAGCATCGACGAGAGCGCGAACGTCTCGATTGCGAGCGCGACCGCGTCCTTGTCGCCGGCGTTGGCAAGCTTCGCGCCGCGTCCGCGCGCCGAGCGTGCCTGGATGTAGCCGCGCGCGGTGACGGTGACGACGAGCGGCTCGTCGTCGACGAGTTCTTCGAGACTGATCTCGCCCGTGTCGTCGCCCACGATCTGGGTCCGGCGCTTGCGCGCGCCGGCATCGCGGATCGCGGTGAGTTCGTCGCGGATCACGCCCATCAACACGTCGCGATTGGCGAGGATCTTGCGCAGGGCACGGATGGTCACGTTGAGTTCCTTCTGCTCCGCGAGGAGTTCGTCGCGACCGAGCCGCGTCAACCTTCCGAGCGCGAGATCGAGGATGTGGTTTGCCTGGATCTCAGAGAACTCGAACGGCTTCGCCATCAGCGCGTCGCGCGCCGCCGATCGATCCTTGGACGCGCGGATCGTCTTGATGATCGCGTCGATCATGTCGACCGCACGGACCAATCCGTCGACGACGTGCAGGCGCGCTTCGGCCTTGTCGAGGCGGAACCGGGTTCGGCGGGTGACGACGATCGTCTGATGGTCGATCCAGTGCTGGAGTGCCTGCTGCAGGTTCAAGGTGCGCGGCACCCCGTCGACAAGCGCGACCAGGTTGATGCCGAATGTCGTCTGTGCCGGCGTGTGCTTGAACACGTTGTTGAGCACGATTTGGGGGTTCGCGTCGGCCCGGAGTTCGATCACGAGCCGCGTCTGACCCTGGCCCGACTCGTTGCGGATGTCGCGAATACCGTCGACTTTGCCTGCCTCGACGGCCTCGGCGAGCTTGCCCGCGATCGCGTCGATGCTCGTCTGGTAAGGAATCTCGGAGATGACGATGACGGGCCCACGGCGCGTCTCCTCGATGCTCGTCACCGCCCGCAGCCGAAGCGTTCCGCGACCCGTGCGATACGCATCCTTGATGGTGTCGTCACCCATGATGAGCGCGCCGGTTGGGAAGTCGGGACCCTTGATGGAGCGCATCAACTCGCTGAGCGGCGCGTCGGGCTTGGCGATGAGTTTCAGCGCGGCGCTACAGACCTCGCCCAGGTTGTGGGGCGGGATGTTGGTCGCCATGCCGACCGCGATGCCTTGTGCGCCGTTGACGAGCAGGTTGGGGAAACGACCGGGGAGCACCAGCGGCTCGTCGCGGCTGGCGTCGTAGTTGGGCTCGAAGTCGACGGTGCCCTCGTCGATGCCAGCGAGTAACTCGGTCGCGAGTGTCGAGAGACGGCACTCGGTGTAGCGGCTTGCAGCGGGCGGATCGGCCGGGGACCCGAAGTTGCCGTGTTTGTCGATGAGCGGGTGCGACAGCGAGAAGTCCTGCCCCATTCGGACGAGCGCGTCGTAGATCGCCGCATCGCCGTGCGGGTGGTAGTTCGCCATGACGTCGCCCACCACGCGCGCGCACTTGACGAAGGGTCGATCGGGCCGTAACCCGGCGTCGTGCATCGCCCACAGGATCCGCCGATGCACCGGCTTCAGGCCGTCTCGCACGTCCGGGAGTGCGCGACTGACGATCACGCTCATCGAGTAGTCGAGGAAGGCCGACTCGACCTCTTCGGCGAGCGTGCGCGGGACGGCGGGGTTCTCGAAGAGAGTCTGGGTCGACCCGGATGCCTTGCGTCGTGCCATGCGGCCGAGTGTACGGGCGGTCACCGACAGCGAACGCGCTCCTCATACGTCGCGCGTACGCACGGGTCGCACCCTCGCCGCCGCAGCACCGGGACTCCGGTTGCACGCGTGCGCCACATTCGGAGCGACTGAGGACATCGGCTGGGCGCGACGTTCCGCCCGGATGGTGGGCGGCGCTGTGCCGGTAGTGTTCGCAGCCGTGCCGAACCGCGTCGCACACCGCGGCTCCGCCGATCCCGGTCGCGCCACCGAACCGACACGACGCGCGCCCGGGCGGCGCGCGAGTCGTCGCGCCCGGACGCGTTCGGTTCGCGGCGATCGCCGAGCACCGGGACCGCACGACGACTCGCAGGGTCGCCGCCTAGGGACCAGCTTCAACCGCCTGTTCGTCGCGTCGACCGTCTCGAACCTCGGCGACGGGATGCTGGTCGTCGCGCTCCCGCTGCTCGCGGTCAGCATCACCGACTCGCCGCTGCAGATCGCGCTGCTCACCGTGTGTCGGGGAGTGCCCTGGCTGGCGTTCGGGCTCACCGCCGGTGTCATCGGCGACCGCAGCGACCGGCGACGGCTCATGGCCTTCGTCGACTATGGGCGCGCGTTGATCGTCGGGTTGCTCGCCCTGGCGGTGCTCGTGAGCGACGTGCCGATGTGGGTGCTGTTCCTGACCGCGCTCGGCCTGGGTGCCGGTGAGGTGCTGTTCGACTCGTCTTCGGGTGCGTTCTTGCCGATGATCGTGCCCGAGCACCACCTCGAGCGCGCCAACGCGCGCCTGCACCTGTCGCTCACGCTCGCGAACGAGTTGAGCGGACCCGTCGTCGGAGCGTGGCTCTTCGCGGTCGCAGCGGCCGCGCCCTTCATCGTCGACGCCGGGTCGTTCGTGTTCGCGGCGACCGCGGTGCTGGCGATCGGCGGCAGCTATCGCGTCGCTTTCGACAGCGACCGCCGCATCCTCTCGCCGCTCCACGACGACCTCGTCCCTGCGGTCGGGCCGAGGATGCGCGAGCAGATCCGCGAGGGGCTGCAATTCCTGCGCGGCCACCCGCTGCTGCGCACGCTCGCGATCGTCGGCTCGTCGTACAACTTCCTCGCAACCGGGTTGAGCGCCATCGCGGTGCTGTACGTGCGGACAGAACTCGGCGCGAGCGAACTGCAGTACGGCATCGTGTTGACGCTCGCGGCGGTCGGCGGTCTCGTCGGCGCGTTCGCTGCACCCAAGGTGTACGAACGCTTCTCGTCGGGACACGTGATCGTCATCGACATCGTCGTGTGCGCCCTTGTCGCGTTCGCGGCAGCCGCGATCGGCGAGTTGTGGGCGTGGGCCGTGTTCGACACCGTTCTGTTCGGTGGCTCGGCGATCGCCTCGATCGGATCGCGGGCGATGCGGCAGCGGGCGATGCCGCCAGAACTCGCCGGCCGCCTCACGTCGGTGTTCCTGTTGTTGTTGTTCGGCGCGGGCCCGCTCGGCGCGGCGCTCTTCGGCGGCCTCGCCGCCGCGACGTCGCCGGGTGCGGCCCTGGTCGCCTTCGGCATCGGGTCGCTGTGCATCGTCGCGGGATTCGGCCGGTCGCTCGCCTCGACACGCTGACGCCGCAAACCGCTCCCTCACCCCAACCGGCTGTTCGTCGGTAGATTCGCTCGCAATGCTCGAGACGCTCCGGTCGGTGTTGCGGTTCGACTCGTTCGAGTTCGATCCCGTGGTCCGCCGGCTTCGGCGTGCCGCATCGGTGCACGACCTGCGTCGCCTGGCGCGGCGACGGATCCCGCGAGGGTGCTTCGACTACATCGACGGCGGGGCCGAAGACGAACGCACCCTCGTGGCGAACACCGCGGCGTTCGCGAGGATCGGGTTCCACCCCCGGGTGCTGCGCGACATGTCGACGGTCGACACGTCGACGTCGCTCCTCGGCCGGCCGCTGCCGCTACCGCTGGTGCTCGGACCCACCGGCTTCACCCGAATCGCCGATCCCGCCGGCGAACTCGCAGTCGCGCGCGCCGCGGCTGCCGCGGGCCTCCCCTACACGCTCTCGACGCTCGCGACCCGTTCGATCGAAGAGGTCGCGGCCGTCAGCTCCGCGCCGAAGTGGTTCCAGGTGTACGTCTGGCGCGACCGCGGCCTCGTCAAGGACATGATCGATCGGGCCCGCGCGGCCGGCTACGAGGCACTGATGCTCACAGTCGACACGGCGACGTTCGGACGGCGCGAGCGCGACGTTCGCCGCGGGTTCACCCTGCCGCCGACGATGGGGCTGTCGACGCTGGTCGACGGGGCGATCCACCCGGGTTGGACCTGGGACTTCTTGCGCGCCGAACCGATCCGGTTCGCCAACGTGGTCGGCGCTTCCGCCGGAGTCGGTGACGGCGCCGACGCGGTATCACTTGCCGACTACGTGACCGCGCAGTTCGACCCGAGCTTGTCGTGGCGCGACCTCGACTGGTTGCGCGGGTCGTGGGACGGCCCGATCGTCGTCAAGGGAATCCAGTGCGTCGAGGACGCTCTGCTCGCGGCCGATGCAGGAGTCGAGGCGATCTCGCTGTCGAACCACGGCGGGCGCCAACTCGACGGCGCGCCGGTCCCGCTCGACCTGGTCGCGCCGGTCGTCGAAGCTGTGGGGGATCGCACCGAGATCATCTGTGACGGCGGGATCCGTCGCGGCAGCGACATCGTCAAAGCACTGGCACGGGGTGCGACCGCGTGTTCGATCGGGCGCGCCTACCTGTACGGGCTCGCCGTCGGCGGTGAACGCGGTGTCGCGCACGTCCTCGGCCTGCTCGACGCCGACGTCCGACGGACCCTCGCGCTCCTCGGCATCACGTCCGTGCGTGACCTCGACGGCTCGGTTCTCGCAGACACCCCGACCGGCTGACGGCCCACCGGCCCGCTCCGCCGTGCTCGGCGCGGGTAAGCAAACACTGTCCCTCGCGTCGATTCCGCCCCCGCTCGCACTCCCGCAGAATGCGCTGCAGGAACTGGGGCTGGTAACGGTTGCGAAGGGAGGTGCTGACAGATGGTTGGCAAGGGTCGTACCTGGATCTGAACCAGGAGCTGAAATCACCGAGATCGCAACTCCAAACCAACAAGGATCCCGCTGGGTGCCCCGCCCCCCAGCGGGATTCTTTCTTGGGGAGCCACACATCGTTGCGGGGCACGCCGTGAGCGGCCCGCCCGACCAGCCGCATCCGTCGTCCCGACCCGCCTCGGGCGGCGGAACAGCCTCAGGTCCGCGGGCGGGCCGCTCGCCACGGCCCTCCACCCAGCCGGCGCACAACGGTCGGGACCGACCAGTTCTGCGCCAATCGGTGGCCGGTTCAGGTGCGGGGGCGCACGACCCGCCACTCCTGGGCACGGATCGCGAGCGTCTCCTTGTTGCGATCGTCGCCGCCGAGGTCGAACTTGTCGTACAGCTGCTGGAGCACCATCTTCACGGCAGCCGAACTCGTGAAGCGACGCTCGGCGACCTCGGCGACGGTGGCGAGCCGAGGTGCGGCCCGACCCTCGTCGTAGTGGACGAACAGCAACTCGAGCACCTCGGCCTCGGCGTGGGTGAGCCGCACGGGCTTGGCGTCTGCGACACGAACCGTCGCGGCGACGCCCCCCGCCCGCTCGTGCTCACCGAGCAGGAAATCGAGGCGGACCGCGTTGGCGAGCAGGATCACCGCGCCGTGTCCGAGTGGCACCGGTTGCCAAGGGCGTAGACGCGTGCCGTCGACCTCGGATCCGTTGGTGCTCTCGAGATCGACCGCACGCCAGACGCCGGCCTCGTGTTCAAGACGAAGGTGCGCGCGGCTGATCGCTTCGTCGTCGAGGGCGATCTCGTTGTCGGGGCTCCGACCGATGCGCACGAGCGGGCCGCTCAACTCGACGCCGTCGCCGGGAAGCGTCGCGCCGATCAGCCTCGCCATGGGCCGAGCGTAGGACTCGTTCTGACGCTCCCTCGTCCAGCACAAGGCCACCCAGACCCGCCAACACCCCGAGGCCCGCCACTCGGGTCGTCGCGGCCGGCGCGCAGGACTCGAGCGCGGCCGCCTGGCGTGTGGCGGCGCGACCCGGTTCGCGGCGAGACTCGCACGCGACATGGCCAGCAAGACGGGACGTTTGGTGCACACGCCGCACGTCGCGGGAGCCCACGTCGGACCGTTCGTGCTCGATCGCTTCCTGGGCGGTGGGGCCGACACCGCGGTGTGGCGAGCCGTCGGCGACGGGATCGTGGTCGCGCTCAAGCTCGTGCGCGATCGCTCGGACTCCATCGCCGTGGCGCGTCTCGCCCACGAGGCGTTGGCGCTCGATCTCGTGCGTCACCCGAGTGTCGTACACCGGTTCGACGCCGACGACAGCGACGGCGAGTCGTGGCTCGCCACCGCGCTGCTCGATGCCGGCACGCTCGCACAGCGGCTGAACGCCGGGCTCCTCGATGCCGGCGAGGCGGCCGCCGCGCTGGCGCCGATCGCGGAGGCGCTCGCAGCGGCGCACGATGTCGGGGTCGTGCACCGTGACGTCAACCCGGCAAACGTCGTCCTCGGCGCCGACGGACCGGTGCTGATCGACTTCGGTCACGCCGCGATCGGCGGGCACACGTGGGACGGTTGGACGGCGACAGGCGCGCGCGCCGTCGCGCGGACCCATGGATTCGCAGCGCCCGAGACCGAGGTCTCGCCCGCGATCGACGTGTATTCGCTCGGCATCACGCTGCTCGAAGCGGTGACCGGGCGGCGCACGCTCGAGAGTGTCGAGCTGGATTCGCGCGCCGGCGCCGATCACAGTCTTCACGTCCTGGTGGCCGAGTGCTGCGCGGCGGACCCTGCGCAACGCTCGTCGATGCTCGAGGTCGCGACACGGTTGCGCTCCATCGCGAGGGGCGCGGCGGCGCCGCACCAACCCGCGCCGCCGCCCGTCGTCGACGTGATCAGTGCCGAGGCCGACGAAGACGCGGATCTCGGTGGCCGGCGTGCCGAACTGACAAGGCTGTCTCAGGTCGCGCGGCGCGCGCTCGACAGAGACGAGCTCGCCGCGATGCTCGTCGTCGCGCCCGCGGGGACCGGCAAGAGCTGGCTGCTCGACCGTGCGCTCGAGGGCGCGCATCGAGACTTCGGTCTCACGGCGCGCCGCACGCGCTGCACAACCGACGTGCGCGACCTGCGCGTCCTGCGCCCGATCGTCGAGCCGGACCTCGATGACCCTCGGGTCGGCGTGGCCGGGGCCGCCATCCTGCGAGGCGCGATCGGTGCGCACGGCGCGTCCGCCGAAGCATCGCCGCGCGACGTCGCCGAGGCCGCGGCGGCCGTGCTGCGGCTCCGCCCGGTGGCAGTCCTCGTCGACGATCTGCACTGGGCCGACTCGGAGCTGATCGAGGTCCTGTCGCGCCTGGCGTTCCGGCACGAGACACCCGGCGTGTTGTTGCTCGGCACGCGACCGGGTTTCGTGGATCCCGACGATCTCGACGTCGAAACCCTCGCGCTCGGCCCGCTCGACGATCACTCGCTGCGCGCCGCGCTCTCCGAAATCGGCGACGAGGATGTGGTCACGGCGGCGGCGGCGTTGTCGGGTGGGAACCCGCTGCACGCTCGTGAGGCAGCACTGGCGCTCGCAGCAGGGGTCGAGCTCGACGCGGCGACCGATCTGCGCGGAGTCGTCGCGGCTCGACTTGCAGCCGTCGACACATCGCTCTCGCCCGCGCTCGCCCTCGCGGCCGCGAGCGGCGACGGGTTTTGGCCCGAAATCCTCGGCGATGAACTCCGCGCGCAGGTGCCAAAGATGGTGCGCGCCGGGTACGCGCGACCACGACTGCGGTCGTCGGTGGCGGGCTCAACCGAGTTCGAGTGGGCGCATCCGTTGTTGCGGGAGGTCGCCTACGAACGGCTCGATACCAACCAACGCCGCAACCTGCACTCCCACCTCGCCCAACGCCTCGACATCCACCCCAACGTCGACCCCGAAACCATCGCCCGACACGCCGGCATCGCCTACCGCCTCGGCGACCACACCCTCACCGCCCTCACCGCACGCAGCGCCGCAGCATCCGTGCGCGAAGCCCTCGATCACTACGCCGTCAACCGCGCCGCCGACTGGGCCACCCTCCTCCAAGAAACCCGACACGACCCCGACCTCGCCGACATCCTCACCGCCGAAGTCAAAAACCGCCAAGGCGACTTCAGCGCCGCCCTCGACCTGCTCCTCCCCCACACCGAACGCGACGACGAGATCGCTACCCGCGCCCTCACCATCGGCACCGAAACCCTCGTCGGCCTCGCCCACTACGAACAAGCAGTCCAATGGGGCACCCGCGCCCGAGACCAACTCAAGGATCGCGATCCGATCGCGCGGTCGATCAATGCACGCCCGCTGGCAATCGCCCTACGCGAATGCAGCCGTCTCGATGAGGCGCTCTCGGAACTCGATGAGGCAAGCGAAGCAGCTGACCGCGCAGGAAATCCACTGCTCGGCACAAGGCTCGCCGCAGAGGCGACCACCATCGCGGCGATGCAGACTCAGCACTCAGGAACGGTGTCGGATTCGATCGCGCGAGCGCGAGGGCTCGTGCGCCGGCTCCATCGGGTGCAGGACCGCCGCAGCCTCGTCGAACTGGCCACGAGCTCAGTCGCGGATTCGATCGCGATCGAGGAACCGCTGAGCGCGTTTGAAATCCAGGTCGAAGCGTTCGAGCTTTCGCTCGAGTACTCAGATCCGTTGACTCTGGCGCGAGCGGCGCGCCGATTGATCGAGGTGTCATGGGACGCCGAACGCCCAGACGGCATCGCGCGCGCGTTGCCAGTCCTACTTCCGGCCGGGCTGCCTGCCGCGGAACAGAGCTATTTCGAACTCGTCGGGTGTCTTGCTACCGCATCGCTCGGTGAACCCGACCATGATCTTGGCGAGAAGCTGTCGCGGTACGTCCGAAGACTTGACGACGCAAATGTCGCAGCGTTCTCCGATCAACAGATGGCGTTGTGCGCCTTCGCCTACGCCGGACGACTCCACGCACTCAACGATGCGTTGAACTCGTTCCGGCGTCGCAGGGCGATTCCCAGAATCTTCGAGACGTTCGCCGTACTGAACCTCGCCCTTCTCGCGGGGCCTCCGTTCGCCGAACCCGCGACTCCGCCTGCGACAACGGCTTTCAACAACGAACGCGCTGCCCTCGCCTACCTGCGCGACGACCGTGCTCAGGGCGACGCGTTGCTCCGCGAGCGGGCAGAGTTTCTTCGTTCATCAGGCAACACCCATCAGGGATATTCGACGACATACTGCGGTGCCTTGTTCGGTGCGCTCGGCCCTCCGGAGTGTGATCCACCTCTCGATCGGGCGCGTCACCACATCTTGCGAACGCGATTGCCTGGAATCTGGACCTTCCAGCGAGCGGTCCTTGGGCTGCTACTCGGGGAACGCGATCCGAACGGAGCGCGTGATCTCGTTGTCGCCGCGCGCGCGCTCCGGGACTCGATCAACCCCGATCCAAGCGTGGCTGCCTGGTACGACGAGCGCCTCGCCCGCCTCACCTGACGAGGTGCTCCCGCCGGCAGGCGTGATCCGCGTCACGTCTCACAGTGGCCACTTCAGCCACAGCGTGTGAACTGCCGAAGAACTGTGCAGAACCGGACAAACGGTTCTCCCGGACGAGGCAGAGATCCGCTGACCGCAACCTTGGTCGCCTAGGTCAGCGAGGAGCCAGTGGCGAAACCGGCGTCTGGGCCAACCACGCACCTCGTGAGGTCCAGCCATGCGCCGATCTTCTTCCGTCAAGCTCTCCATCGCCGCCGCCTCGGTCGTTGCAGTCGGGTTGCTCACCAGCCCGCTCGCCGTGCTTGCTACGAACCAGTGGCGCTGATCGCGTATTGACCTGATCTCGCCGCGGCAACCAGCGCACGACAGGTTGCCGTGGCGAGATTTTCCGCATTCAACCACCGACTCGAGGAGTCAACCAGCAAGGCGCTGGGCGCTTGGGCGTTCCTCGGCTCGTCCGATTCGGTTCCAGCTGCATCCCTCGGTGAACCGCGCTCCTCGCAGGAACCCAGGCAACGCTCGAGCAACGCCCGCCGCCCCCTGACCACCACTTCGTCGCTCCGGGAAGCCGGCCTCTGCGACCGTCCGGGCTCCCCGACCAACCTGATCGAGATCGCCGCGGCTAAATGTCCAGGAAGCGAACGTCTTTGGCGTTCTCCTGGATCCAGGTCTTGCGGGCGTCGACGTCGTCGCCCATCAGCACCGACAGGATCTCGTCGCAGATCGCAGCCTGATCGACGTCGATACGCACGAGCGAACGCGTCGCCGGATCCATGCACGTCTCGCGCAACTCCGGGTAGTCCATCTCGCCGAGACCCTTGAAGCGAGCGAACACCAGGTTGCGGTTCGGGTGCTCGTCGATCAACCGCTGCCGAGCCGCGTCGTCGAACACATAGGTCTTGGTGCCGCCGATCACGGTCGAGAACAACGGCGGCTGCGCGACGTAGAGCCGGCCGCCCTCGACCAAGGCGGTCATCTGCCGGTAGAAGAAGGTGATCAGCAGCGTGCGAATGTGGCCACCGTCGACGTCGGCGTCGGCGAGGATCACCACCCGTTCGTAGCGCACCTTGTCGAGGTCGAAGTCCTTGCCGATCCCGCCGCCGACCGCGGCGACGAGCGACTGGATCTCGGTGTTCGCGAGGATCTTGTCGAGCGAGGCGCGCTCGACGTTGAGCACCTTGCCGCGCAGTGGCAGGATCGCCTGGGTCTTCGCGTCGCGCGCGTCGCGCGCCGAGCCGCCCGCCGAGTTTCCTTCGACGATGAACAACTCGGTGCCCTCGGCATTGCGCGACGAACAGTCGGCGAGCTTGTCGGGCATGCCCACGCCCTCGAGCGCGGACTTGCGGCGCGTCAACTCGCGCGCCTGCTTCGCCGCGCTGCGCGCCCGCGCCGCCGACGATGCCTTCGCCACGATCGCCTTGGCCGGTGCTGGATGCTCCTCGAGCCAGCGCCCGAAGCGTTCGTTGGTGAGCCGCTCGACCAGCGAGCGGATCTCGGTGTTACCGAGCTTGGTCTTCGTCTGTCCCTCGAACTGCGGTTCGCGTAACCGGACCGACACGATCGCAGTGAGGCCCTCGCGCACGTCGTCACCCTGGAGCGACGCGTCCTTGCCCTTGAGCAGGTTGCGGTCCTTGGCGTAGCGGTTGATGGCGTTGGTGAGCGCCCGCTTGAAACCCTCGGCGTGCATCCCACCCTCGGTGGTGCTGATGCCGTTGGCGAAGGTGTGGAGGCCTTCGTGGTAACCGGTGTTCCACTGCCACGCGACGTCGACCTCGGACTCGCCCGCGTCGGCGTCGTCGGCCGCGGAGAACGACCCGACGTCCTTGAACAGCGGCTCCTTGGCGTGGTTGAGGTGACGGACGAAGTCGACGATGCCGCCGTCGAAGCAGAACGAGGCCTCGTGTTTGTGGCCCGGACGCTCGTCGTGGAAACCGATCTGCAGACCTTTGTTGAGGAACGCGGTGATCTGGAGTCGCTCCATGATCGTCGTGGCCCTGAACTCGGTCTCGTCGAACACGGTGGCGTCGGGCCAGAAGGTGATCGTCGTGCCGTTGCCGGCGCGACCGGCCTTGCCGGTGAGTTTCAGCGCACCCTGCGGGACACCGGGGCGGACCTTGGAGCCGTTGCGTTCGGCCGCGTAGCTCTGGCGATAGACGTTGCCTTCGCGCCGGACCTCGAGTTCGAGCCGGCTCGACAGCGCGTTGACGACGCTCACGCCAACGCCGTGGAGGCCGCCGCTGACCTTGTAACCGCCGTCACCGAACTTGCCGCCTGCGTGCAGCACCGTGAGGACGACCTCGGCCGCGGACTTGTTCTTGTACTTCGGGTGCTTGTCGATCGGGATGCCGCGGCCGTTGTCGGCGACGCGGCAGCCACCGTCGGCCAGCAGGGACACGTCGATGCGCGTGCAGAAGCCCGCCATCGCCTCGTCGACCGCGTTGTCGACGACCTCCCACACGAGGTGGTGCAGACCCTGCGGGCCGGTCGAACCGATGTACATGCCCGGGCGCTTGCGCACCGGATCGAGGCCTTCGAGGACCTGGATCTGTTCGGCGTCGTAGCCGGTCTTCTTCGCGGGGGCCATCGTCGATCGAGACTAGGAGACCGCTGCGACACCGCCCCGCACCCCAGCATCATCCATACCGACGTCATGAGAGGTCGACTATTGCGACTTCATGACGCCGGTATGCGTGCGCCTCAGACGAGGTAGCGGCTGACGGTCTCGACAACGGCGGCGGGCTTGACCTCGCCCTCGATGTCGATCGTGATGGCGACGACCGCCTGCACTCCACCCGGGACGTCGGTCACCTGCTGGACCACGCCGGTGGCTCTGACCTGTGAACCGGCCCGCACCGGGGTGATGAAGCGGGCCTTGTTCACGCCGTAGTTGATGCCCATCGAGACGCCCTGCACGGTGGCGAGCTCCGCGAGGAACGGTGCGCAGAGGCTCATCGTGAGATACCCGTGAGCAATCGGCGCACCGAACGGGCCAGCCTTCGCCGCCTCGACATCGACGTGGATCCACTGGTGGTCGCCCGTAGCTTCGGCGAAGCCGTTGATCATCTCCTGGTTGATGGTCCGCCACCCGGTCGGCCCGAGTTCCGAGCCGACGGCCCCCCGCAACTCCTCGATGTTCGCAAAAATCGTCATCAGCGAGAGTCTGTCACCCGGAGCCCACCCCGAACCGAACGCATCTCCATTCGTCGGCACGAGACGCCCTGTTACGTTCGCTACGGCAGCATGCGTGCGCGTAGGTTCGCCGGCCCGCGACGGTCGAGGAGTTGGTGATGGACATCAAGGGTGCGGTGGCGTTCGTGACGGGCGGTGCGTCGGGGCTCGGCGAGGCGACGGCGCGGCGATTGCACGCACAGGGCGCCGCCGTCGCCATCGTCGACAAGAACGCCGAACGCGGCAAGCAGGTCGAGACCGACCTCGGCGAGCGAGCCCGTTACGTCGAGACCGATGTGACCTCGGGCGAGTCCGTTCAGGCCGCGCTCGACAGCGTCGCCGACATGGGTCCGCTGCGCATCGCCGTGAACTGCGCGGGATCGGGCATGGCCGGACGAACGATCAACCGGGACGGCTCGCCGCACGACCTGAGCGTCTACGAGTGGGTCATCAAGCTGAACCTGATCGGTACGTTCAACGTGGCCTCACGCGCCGCCGCGGTGATGAGCCGCGCAGAACCCAACGCGGGCGGCGAGCGCGGCGTCATCGTCAACACCGCGTCGATCGCAGCCTTCGACGGCCAGATCGGTCAGGTCGCGTACTCGTCGAGCAAGGGCGGTGTCGTCGGCATGACGCTACCGATGGCACGCGACCTCGCGGTGGTCGGGATCCGTGTGATGACAATCGCGCCCGGCAGCTTCGAGACGCCGATCTTCGGGTTCGCGTCGCAGGACATGAAGGACGCGCTCGTGTCGATCGTGCCGTTCCCGAACCGGATGGGCGACCCCGACGAGTTCGCGCAACTCGTACAGCAGATCGTCGAGAACGCCTACCTCAATGGCGAGACGATCCGCATCGACGGCGCGGTGCGCTTCCCCCCGAAGTAACCGGGTGCGTCGGTAGGTATCGCAGAGCGATACCTACCGACGCACCCCACTCAAATGGGGGTGGCGAGGGCGGTGCCGTTGTCGCGCATGATCTTGCGGATGTCGGTGTCGCTGAAACCACCGAGATCGTTGACGAAGCCACACGGATCGGCGAGTCCCTCGGCGTGCGGGTAGTCGCTCCCGAACAGCATTCGATCCGTACCCAGGATCTCGCGCACCTGAACGAGGTCGTCCTCGTAGTAGGGCGACACCCACACGTGCTCGCGCAACTGCTCGACCGGATCGCGCTCGAACGAACCCGGCCGCTGAGCGAACGCCTTGCGGAAGAACTTCGCCAGCGGCGCGACCCAGTCGGATCCGCTCTCGATCGTCGCGACCCGCACCCGCGGATGCCGAATGAACACACCGTGACAGACGAGCGCGCCGATCGTGTCGTGAATCGGCCGGTGCCCGCTGATCAACTGGCGGAAGGGGTTGTAGCGGAACGCCTCCATCTCCGCGTCTTCGCCCCAGTGCTCGAGGTAGACGCCGAATCCGGCGTCGCCCGAGTGGTACGCGGCGACGATCCCGGCCTCGGCGAGGCGCGCCCAGAACGGGTCGTAGACCGCGTCGCCCGGTGAACGGTTGATGCCCGGGCCGCGCACCGGTCCGCTGCGCATGACGATCGCACGCGCGCCGCTCGCGAGCGCGAACTCGAGTTCGGCGACCGCGCGCACGGGATCCTGCAAGCAGACGTACGGAGCGGAGATCAGCCGGCCGTGGTAGTCGAAGGTCCACTCGTCGAGGAGCCACTGGTTGAACGAATGGAACGCGACGTGGCACGCCTCGGGGTCGTTGATGAGCGCCTCTTCCATGCCCACACCGAGCGTCGGGAACACGAACGCGGCCTCGACGTGCTGGTCGTCGAGCATGCCGAGGCGCACCGCCGGGTCGCGATAGCCGGGGTTGATCGGATCGAGCTTTCCAAACGCGGCGCGGATGTCGTCGCCCGCGGTCTTGCCGCGGAAGTAGTCGTCGAGGCAGCCGGGCCGGGCGACGGGATCGAACAACGGGTTCGGGATGAAGCGGTTCACGCGCCCGCCGACGAGCAGACGTTCCTTACCGTTGATCGTCGCCCACTGCATCGTGCGCCGTTCCCACCCTTTGGGGAGATGGCGGGTGAAGCTGTCGCGCGCTTCGTAGTAGTGGTGGTCGGCGTCGAAAGCGCCGTAGCCGAGGTCGGTGTACTCCATGACCGCGATCCTAACGCTCAACTAGAACGCGTTCTAGGTGTGCGAGGGCACAGAGCGCACCCGAACAGCCGGTCCAACCTGGCCGAGCGTCCAGCGGGTTCAGCAGGTCCAGCCCGCAGCACCGTGGGTCTCGGGCGGCGTCGCATCGGTATAGATCGTCGTGTGCGCCGCGATCGCGGTCTCGACAAACGGCGCGGCGCGCATGAGGCCAGCGGCGACGTCGGGCGTCACCGCACGGAGCGAGGCCATCACTGCATCGGGCGCGATCGCGACATCCAGGCGCGCGTGCAACGGTTCGTCGCTCGCCAGCGCGAAGCCGAGCGCTCGCCCATACACCGGAGCGATGCACGGGTAGGACCAAGCCTCGGCGAACACCGCGCGCATCGTGCGCAAGACCCGGGCGTGCAGGTCGAGTTCGACCGGGGACCACGGTCCGGCCTGCACTGCGAGCACCCCTCGGGGCGCCAGCACCCGGCGCACCGCGCCGAAGAACTCGCGCGTGAAGCAGAACGTCGACGGCCCGTCCTCGACGGGGTCGGTCATGTCCGAGATCACGACGTCGAACCGCTCTTCGGTCGTGTCGAGGAAGTCGACGGCGTCGGTGATCCGCACCTCGGCGCGCGCGTCGTCAAACGAGCCTTGATGCCAGTCGGCGAGGTGTTCGCGCGCGAGGTCGATCAGTTCGCCGTCGATGTCGATCATCAAGGCCCGCTCGACGCTCGGCCATCGCAGCACCTCCCGCAACGTCGCGCCTTCACCGCCGCCGAGCACCAAGGCTCGGCGCGGTGATCCCAACGCGAACATCGCCGGCTGCACGAGCGCTTCGTGATAGATGAACTCGTCGGCCCGGCTGCTCTGCACGATGCCGTCGAGCCAGAGCATGCGCCCGAACGCGCGCGTGTCAACAATCGCGACCGATTGGTACGTCGTCGAACCTTCGAACACGACACGGTCGATGCCGTGCTCGTAGCGATCCCAGGGGGTAATGGTTTCGGCGAGCCACGCAAGCGGTTCGTCGATGCGCGCGCCCTCGCCGCTCACCGACGACGAGCGGTCGGTCGACCGCGATCGATACGCGAGCGCTCGGAATAGGCAGGCTCGAGACGAGCCTCGATCACATCGCAGGCCATCCCGGGGTCGGCCGTGTCGCCGCACGTGTAGACATCGATGGTGGCAGTGCCGATCTCGGGCCAGGTGTGGATCGACAGGTGCGATTCGGCGAGGATGCAGATCGCGGACACGCCGTGAGGATCGAAGCGATAATGGTGCTCGGCGAGCACCGTGGCGCCGGCTTTCTCGGCGGCTTCGACGGCCAGCGCGATCAGCGCGGTCTCGTCGTCAAGGATCGGGGATGTGCACCCGAAAAGGTCGAGCAAGAAGTGGACACCCTGCGAGGCGTCGTAGTCCGTGTTCGGAAGGGCGCGGTGCCGGACGGCATTGCGATGGCTGTTCAGTTCGGCTTCCACCTCCCCTCGGGGGGCGACCACGCGCCCCGGGACTCGTGTGTCGCGGCGACGCTAGGCGCGTCCCGAGGAAGGTTCAAACGCGGCGACTAGGTTCCGCGTCGACCAACGCAGAGAAGCGCGCCCCGCGCAGTGGAGGATCGAACTCGTGGTGTTGGAGCGATTTCGGGTCGACGGCCGGGTCGCCATCGTGACCGGCGCCGGCCGGGGCATCGGCGCAGCGACCGCGCTCGCGCTTGCCGAGGCCGGCGCCGACGTCGCGCTCACGAGCCGGACCAGGGAGCAACTCGACGTCGTCGCCGACCAGGTACGCGCGCTCGGCCGGCGAGCCCTCGTAGTCCCCGCCGATGTCAACGAGAACGAGCAGATCGAGGCATTCGTCGCGGCCGCGATCGATGAGTTCGGCGGGATCGACATCGTCATCAACAACGCAGGTGGGACACCGCCGCGGCCCTTCACCGCGACCAGTGCCGGCTACATGGAGCGGTCGTTTCACTTCAACGTGACAACCGCGTTCGTCTGCACCAAGGCCGCGGTGCCCTCGATGCTCGAGCGCGGCGGCGGATCGGTCGTCAACATGTCGAGCGCCATCGGCAGGTTGCGCGACCGCGGCTTCGTCGCGTACGGCACCGCGAAGGCGGCGATGACCCACATGACTCGACTCATGGCCGCCGACCTCGCGCCGAAGATCCGCGTCAACGGCATCGCCATCGGCTCGACGGCCACGAGTGCGCTCGAGACAGTGCTCACCGACGACGCCATCCGCGAGGAAATGGTCGTCAAGACGCCCTTGCGCCGGCTCGGCACACCGGACGACATCGCGCTCGGCGCGCTGTACCTCGCGAGCGACGCCGGAGGTTGGGTGACCGGCAAGATCATCGAGATCGACGGCGGCCTCGAAGAAGCGAACCTCGCGCTCAATCTGCCCGACGTATGACCTTGGGAAGCCCACACCATGGATCGACTCCGCACTCCCGACGCCTGTTTCGACGACCTGCCCGACTACCCGTTCACACCGCACTACGTCGACGTCCCCGCAGGCGACGGCAGTGGATCATTGCGCGTCCACTACGTCGACGAGGGTCCGACGGACGCGCACCCGGTGCTGTTGCTTCATGGCGAGCCGAGTTGGTCGTATCTCTACCGTCACATGATCCCGCCGCTGATCGCGGCGGGACTGCGCTGTGTCGCGCCCGACCTCGTGGGGTTCGGCAAGAGCGACAAGCCACTTGATCGCAACGACTACACCTACGCCCGCCACGTCGAATGGCTGCGCGCCGCGCTCTTCGAGTCACTGGACCTGCACGACATCACGCTCGTGTGCCAGGACTGGGGTGGCCTGCTCGGGCTCCGCCTCGTCGCCGAGCATCCTGCGCGCTTCGCCCGCGTCGTCACGGCGAACACGTTCTTGCCCACCGGGGATCGTTCCCCCGGCGAGGCGTTCTTCCGCTGGCGCGAGTTCAGCCAACGGGTCGAGACCTTCCCCACCGGGTTCATCGTGAACACCGGGTGCACGACCGATCTCTCGCCCGAAGTCCTCGCGGCGTACGACGCGCCGTTCCCGAACGAGGCGAGCAAGGCGGGAGCACGCCAGTTCCCGACGCTCGTCCCTGCAACGCCCGATGACCCCGCAAGCGACGATAACCGTGCCGCGTGGGAATCGCTGCGACGCTTCGACCGGCCGTGGCTGTGTGCCTTCAGCGACTCCGATCCGATCACGGCGGGTTCCGACGCGCCGTTCCGCGCCGAGATCCCCGGAGCTCATGGTCAGCCGCACACGACAATCGTGGGCGCCGGCCACTTCCTCCAAGAGGACCGAGGCCCAGAACTTGCCGCGGTCGTCATCGACTTCGTCGCCCGCAACCCGCACTGATCCCAAGCGACGCACGCGGACTCGATGCGGGCTGATCGGCCTCGCACGTAGAGTCCGGCCGTGGACGAGCGAGCCGCACAGAACAAGCGACGCGTGCAGGAGTTCTGGGACACGCTCTACCGGCGCGACTTCGACGCGGTCGGCGCCATGATGGCCGACCACGGCGAGTACACCGATGTGTTCACGCCCGACGACGACGTGGCGATCGGACCGGTCCAGGTCGCGGCGCGGCTTCGCCTCGGGCTCGAACCGTTGAGCGACATCATCCACCACCCCAAGCGCATGGTCGCCGAGGGTGACACGGTGATGTTCGAACACGCCGAGGAGTGGCATTGGCACACCGGCGAGTCGTGCCTCGTGCGGTTCGTGTCGGTGCAGGTGTTCGACAACAACGGCAAGGTCGTGCGCTGGCACGACTATCCCGACCTGCAACTGCTGCTCGCCAGCGCACCGCAGTGGTGGATGGAACACATCATGGCGGGCTACTCCCGTGACTGAGGCGGGCGCCGCTCCCGGCGAACTCGTCGGCTACGAGGTCGCCGAGCACGTCGCGACGATCACCTATGACCGGCCCGACAAGCTCAACGCGATCAACGGCGCGATGCGCGAACAGTTGAACGCGACTTGGCAGCGGTTCCTGGCCGACGACGAGGCGTGGGTCGCGATCATGACGGGCGCAGGTCGCGCGTTCTGCGTCGGTGCCGACCTCACCGACGGCAACAGCGCTGGCGTGTTCGCCGGTTCGTTCTGGGAGATGCCGACCGTCAACAGCTTCGAGAGTGGACTCGAGGTGTGGAAGCCGACGATCGCCGCAGTCGGCGGCTACTGCCTCGGCTACGGGCTCACCGCGGTCGCGGCGTGCGACTTCGTGATCGCGGCCGACGATGCCGAGTTCGGGATGCCCGAGGTCCTCCTCGGCGTCCCGACCATCGTCGGCGCGATCCGTCTCCCCCGCCGCATCAACAACATGCAGCACGCGCTCGAATTGCTCCTGACGGGCGATCGCTTCGACGCGCATTGGGCCAAGAGCGTCGGCCTCGCCGGTTGGGTGGTCCCGCGCGCCGAACTGCTCAACGCCGCGCGCGCCCTCGCCGCGCGGCTCTGCCAAGGCGGGCCACTCGCGGTGCGTGCCGTCAAGGAGATGGCCTATCGCGGCCAGGAGTTGCCGTGGACCGAAGCTGTGCGGTTTGGCGAGACGATGCGTCGCTACGTCACACAGACCGAGGACGCGCGCGAAGGAATGGCAGCGCGACGCGAGCGGCGTGCCCCGCAGTGGCGAGCGCGCTGACGCGCGACGCGCTCATCGTCGTCATGCCCGAACTTCCCGAGGTCGAGACGATCCGGCGTCAGCTCGAACCGGTGCTGCGCGGTCGACAGTTCGTCGACGCGTGGACGTTCGGGACGCCGAAGTTCGCCGCCGCGCTCGATGTCATCGGCGCACGTGTCGAGCAGGTGGGCCGCCGCGGCAAGTACCTGCTGTGCGACCTCGACGACGATCGACTGCTCGCGATCCACCTTGGGATGACGGGTGTGTTGCGAGTTCGACGCCACGACCGCGAGGACCCGTACCTGCGCGCTGCGTGGACGCTCGACGACGGTGTCGTCGTCGAGTTCCAGGACGTGCGCCGCTTCGGGCGCATCGGCGTGGTGCCTCGCGACGACCTGCGCGCGCTACCGACGTTGCACGCGCTCGGGCCCGAACCGCTCTCGGACGAGTTCGAAGCGTGCGCGTTTCACGAGGCGCTCATCGCGAGCGGCCGGGCGATCAAGACGCAGTTGCTCTCACAGCGACCCGTGGCTGGCGTCGGCAACATCTACGCTGACGAGGCGCTGTGGCGCGCCCGCGTCCACCCCGCCGCGCGCACGATCAGCCGGCCCAAAGCACACGCACTGCACGCGGCAATCCGCGCGGTACTGAGCGAAGCACTCGAACGGCGCGGCACGACGCTGCGCGACTACCGCACCTTCGACGGCGACTACGGCGAGAACCAGGACATGTTGCAGGTCTACGGCCGCGCGGGTGAACCGTGCGCGCGCTGCGGGCGGCCCTTGCGCTCGTTCCCGCTCGACGCCCGCACGACCACCTATTGCGCGGTCTGCCAGCGTCGACGCTGACGCGCGCACTTGCCCCGGGATGCTGAACTGACTCGCCTCGTTCGACTCAGTTCGACGAAGGGTCGTCGGGGTAGTTGGCGAACCAGGCGAGCTTGCCGGATTGCCGCCGCAGCACTTGCGCCCACAGGTCGTCGGGATCGTCGACGAACACGTCCTCGGGTTCGGCGTCGACGACCCACCACGCGTCCTCGGCGAGTTCGCCTTCGAGTTGGCCGGGCGACCACCCCGCGTAGCCGGAGAACACGCGCACGCGACCGACGTCGTGTGGCGCGTCAGCCGACAGGTCGATGACGCCGATCTGTTCGAACACGATCGCGAACGAGTCGACGCGACGCGAGTCGGGCCGCTCCCCCACCACGAACGCCGCGCCTGGCTGGACGGGTCCGCCGCCGAAGACGACGTCGGGGTCGGCGCAGTTGTCGGCCCACTCGGGCATCGCCTCGACGACGGTGAGTTCGGACGGGCGGTTGAGCACGACGCCGAGCGCGCCGTCCTCGGTGTGCTCGAGCATCAGGATGACGGCTCGATCGAAGTTGGGATCTTGCAGCCGGGGTGTCGCCACGAGCAGAGCGCCCTTCGTCCACCTGTCGTTCACACCAGCATGATCGCGCGGCGAGAGCCGGGGGTTAGCCCCGGCCCTCGCGATGTGGCGCTCCGCACTCGCCATGAGTCCGTTCGTGCGGGCTAGTGCGCGAGTTCCCGAGAGTCGAAGAACAGGTAGAAGTTGCTGGTGATCGGGCCGAGGGCCTTGCCGGCCTTGATCGCCGCGTCCATCCGGTCGACGGAGTTGATGCCACGTGTCCCCGCGACGTTCGGCCACATCGCCTTGTCGGTCACGAACACGACCTCGATCCGCCACCAGATCGCACCGAAGTTCTTGCCGTCGATGACGTGGCTGTGGTTCGGCAGCGGCACGTTCACGACCGCGCCGCTCGGGTTCTTACCGAGCGCCTCGAGCACCGGTCCGACATCAATCGTCATCGGGTGCATCGTGCACGTGCCGAACTCACCCTTGAGCTTGGTGAGCGGAAGACCCGGCTCTGCGCACTGCACCGGAACGCCGGGCGAAGGGTCGAACGCGTCGGGAACGATGCCGAAGATGCTCCGCAGCGTCGGCGCGAGCCCGCCGACGGCTTGATCGTCGTTGTCAGCGTCGAACAGTGGCACGATCACGTACAGCGGTTCGGTCTCGCTGCCGGCCTCGCCCGCCGGGTCGAACTGCGAGGTCTTGCCGATCACGCAGTGCGGGCTTTGGAACTCGTCGGGGTCGACCGCGGCATTCTCGCCGTCCTGGTCGAGATCGCCGAGCGGGTTGTGGACGCAGTCGAAGTTCTGGAAGTAGGTGAAGCCGAGCAGGTCACCGTCACCGTAACCGTCGGTTTGGTTGACCTCGAGCGGTCGGGTGGGCACGTTGCTGCCGTCGGCTGAACCAGCACCGGCGAAGAGTGCGGCACCGCCGATCGTGGAGAGCACCGCGACCGCGACGGCGATGCGGCGGCGGGCGCGCTTCGGACGCGCCGAAGCAGAGGTGGTGATGTCCATCGAAGTCCCCCTGTAGGTGTGGTCGTCTGCTGATTGCGGTCCGGATCGAGACCGGGTGCTGCGATCGGGCTGCAGAGGCCGATCAGTCGAGCGCCGTCATCTGTTCGGAGCCGGCGGGCGACGTGGACGACATGCGGATGAAGAAATCCGCGGAGGGCGCTCGCCGGCGTAGGCGACCCGAGCCGCCGCAGGGCCGTCGCGCGTAACTTGCCCTGCGTGAAACCGGCTCCCTTCGAGTACCACGCGCCCACGAGCCTGGACGACGCCCACTCGCTCCTCCGCGAATACGGCGACGACGCCAAGGTGCTCGCGGGCGGTCAGAGTTTGGTGCCGATGCTCGCGCTGCGCCTCACGCGCTTCGACCATCTCGTCGACATCACCGGTGTCGAAGACGCTGCAGGTGTGCGCGACGACGGCGACACCGTCCGGGTCGGCACGTGCACCCGCCAGCGCACGCTCGAACGCGACGCGTCACTCGCGGATCGCGTCCCGCTCCTCGCGGCCGCCGTGCCACACATCGGTCACTTCCAGATCCGCAACCGCGGGACTGTCGGCGGCTCGCTCGCGCACGCCGATCCGGCGAGCGAACTCCCGGCCGTTGCGGTCGCGCTCGACGCGACGTTCGAGACCACCGACCGCACCATCGCAGCTCGCGACTTCTTCGTCGGAACGTGGACCACCGATCTTGCCGACGACGAGATCCTCGTCGCAGTGCACTTCCCGCGTGCCGCGCCGAGCGTTCGGGTCGCGGTGCGCGAGGTCGCACGCCGGCGCGGCGACTTCGCGCTTGCTGGCGCGGTGGTCCAGTCCGACCCCGAGGCCTCGACCGCCTCGATCGGATTGTTCGGGCTCGGCCCGATCCCGTTGCGCCCGACCGAAGCCGAGGCCGCACTCGCAGAGGGCGCACCACTCGACGAAGTCGTCTCCCTCGCGATGCAGATCACCGATCCGACCGACGACATCCATGCGACCGCCGCACAACGGCGGCGAATCGGCGGTGCGGTGCTCGGCCGCGCGCTCGCCGACCTCACGAACGGAGCTCCGGCGTGACGACGAGCCACGAGATCCGACTGACGGTGAACGGCTTCGAACGAACCGGGCGCTGCGACGCGCGCACGACACTCGCCGACTTCTTGCGCGAGCAACTCGGGCTGACGGGTACCCACCTCGGTTGCGAACACGGCGTGTGCGGCGCGTGCACCGTGTTGCTCAACGGCGAGGCACTGCGGTCGTGCTTGGTGTTCGCGGTCCAGGCGAATAGCTCGGACGTGACGACGATCGAGGGCGTCGGCCCCGCCCCCGGCGAACTCGGACCGGTGCAGCGAGCGTTCATGGAGTGCCATGGACTGCAGTGCGGGTTCTGCACCCCGGGGTTCGTCGTGAGCGTCACCGCGTTCCTCGACGAGCAACCCGATCCGTCCGACGCCGAGATCATCGACGGTCTCGGCGGCAACCTGTGTCGCTGCACCGGTTACCAAGGGATCGTCGCGGCGGTGCATCGTGCCGTCACGTTGCGGCAGGAATCCGGCGCTCCGTGAGCCACGACGCGCCGACCGCCGGTCGATTCGTCGGTCAGTCCGTGCTGCGGCGCGAGGATCCGCGCCTGCTCACCGGTCACGCTCGCTACGTCGACGACGTCACCGTGCAGGGCATGCTGCACGTCGCGTTCGTACGCAGCCACGTCGCCGCTGGACGTCTCACCGGTACCGATGTCTCCGGGGCTCGCGCGCTCGATGGTGTGGTCGCGGTGCTCACCGCGGCGGACTTGAACACTCGCGCCGGGACCTTTCAGCCGACGATCCAACTCAACGATCCGGCGAACGCTCCGTTGCGTGCGCTGGCCGACACCGACGTGCGCTTCGTCGGTGATCCGATTGCGGTCGTCGTCGCACATAGTCGCGGTCTGGCCGAGGACGGTTGCGACCTGATCGAGGTCGAAGTCGAGATCACCCCACCGGTGATACACGCCGTCGATGCCACCGCGCACGCGGCGCGGCGAGTGCACGCCGAACGTTCGAGCAACGTCGCGCAGGACATGCCGGTCCGGTTACCCCCCTACGACGAGGCCAAGGCGCGCGCCGCGTACGTCGTGCGCGAGACGTTCTTCCAGCACCGCCAGACTCCGAGCCCGATGGAGACGCGCGGCATCGTCGCGATCCCCAATCCCGCGACCGGCGAACTCCACTGCCACCTGTCGACTCAGAACCCGCACGAGGCGCGCCTCGCGATCTCCCGGGTCACCGGAGTTCCCGAGCATCTCGTGCGGGTAAGCGCGCAGGACGTCGGCGGCGGGTTCGGGCAGAAGTTTCTCATCCAGCGCGATGAGATGATCGTCGCGCTCGCCGCCACACGCATCGGTCAGCCGCTGAAGTGGATCGAGGACCGCCGCGAGAATCTGATCGCGAGCACGCACGCCCGCACTGACATCACGACCTGTGAACTCGCGCTCGACGCCGACGGCACGATCCTCGGCGCGTACGTCAACGAACTCGAGGACGCCGGTGCATTTCCTGTGGGTGCGGCGGGTGGCGCGGCCGCGGCCGTGGGGGCATTCTTTCCTGGTCCGTACCGAATCGGCGCGCTGTCCTGGGATGCTCGCAGCGTGTGGACCAACACCTGCGCGCGCGGCGCCTACCGCGGGCCGTGGATGATGGAGACGACCGCGCGCGAACAGATGATCGACCACACGGCGCGAGCAATCGGGCTCGACCCGCTCGAGTTACGGCGCCGCAACGTATTGGGCGCGGGCGACCTGCCCTACACGACACCGATCGGGATGACGTACGAACGGATCGATCCGGCGGCGACACTCGAACAGGCAGCCGCGGTGATCGGCTACGACGAGTTCCGCGCCTTGCAGCGCGACGAGTTCGCGACTCATGGCAGGTTGCTCGGTATCGGGCTGTCGCTCTACGTCGAGCCGTGCGCGTCGGGTTCGATGGATCCGCTCGGCAGCGAGACGGCAAGCATCCGGGTACAACCAAGCGGCACGGTGGTTGTGAGCCTCGGTTCGGGCGCGCACGGACAGGGCTTGGAAACGACGATGGCGCAAGTCGTCGCGGACGAACTCGGTATCGACTTCGCGCAGGTTTTCGTGATGCAGGGTGACACCGATGTCTCGCCCTATGGCCGCGGCACCGGCGGAAGCGGCTCGGCGATCATCGGCGCGAACGCGTGCCGAGCCGCGGCGGCGGTTGTGCGCGAACGCGCCCTCATGATCGCCGCGCACCTCATGGAAGCGGCAGCGGCCGACCTGGAGATCGTGGCGGGCGAGATCCGTGTCAAGGGAACGCCGACCCGCAGCATCGCCTGGGCGGAGGCCGCGCGGATCGTGCACCACGAAACGGCACGCCTCACCCCCGAGCTGCGCGGCACACTGAGCGCGATCGAGAGCTACCAAGCGCCGCCGGTCACCTTCGCGAACGCGTGCCACGCCTGCACCGTGGAGATCGATCCCGACACCGGCGTGACAACGATCCTGCGCTACGTCGTGAGCGAGGACTGCGGCCGCATGATCAACCCGATGATCGTCGACGGGCAGATCGCGGGCGGCGTCGCCCAGGGCATCGGCGGCGCGCTCTACGAGCACGTGGTCTACGACGACGACGGTAACCCGCTCACGACGACCTTCATGGACTACCTGATGCCGACCGCGGCCGAGATCCCCGTGATCGAGATCCACCACATCGAGACTCCGGCCGACAATCCCGGTGGCCACAAGGGCGTCGGCGAAGGCGGTGCGATCGGCAGCCCCGCGTGCGTGTTCAACGCCGTCGCCGACGCGCTCGCGCTCGTCGGCGCGCACATCACCGGCCAACCCTGCGGCCCACGCCAGTTACTCACCGCCCTCGAATCCGCGGGCCGCTAAACCCGCCGATCCAGGCGAGTCAGGCTGCCGGCCGCGCCGATCTGTCACGATCGGGCGGTCCCACGGGACCGTGGACGATCGCGGGACGGCCGGTCGGCTCGAACATCGCATTGGCTCCGGAGAAGCGCTCCAGTCACCGTGTGTGGTCGGGGTCGACGGAGTGCGGCAAACGCCGGGTTCCGCGCGTCGCCGATACCGCGCAGCGTGGTCGATAGCCCGCTGACCTGCGGCTCCGACTTCTGACCGAATCTGCGCGCGGCGCGCAGCATCCGTGCCGATCCGCCGATCAAAGTCGGAGTGACCCAGCGTGGCCGGGAGTTCCCCGGCGAGTTCACCGACGTGTTGATCGCCGCGCAGGCGGGCGAACCGTTGGCGCTGCGCGACCTGTTCGACTGGCTCTCGCCCGCCGTGGCCGGCTTCCTCCGCAGCCGCGGCGCTCACGATCCCGACGGCTCCGCCAACGAGGTGTTCTTGCGAGCATTTCGTACGATTCAGACCTTCTCGGGTGACGATCAGCGCTTCCGGACGTGGATCTTCACGATCACCCGGAACCTGCTGATCGACGAACGCCGAGCGGCGGCGCGCCGCGTCGAGTTGGTGTTCGACGACGGACGCACGCCCAGCAGCGAGCCTCACGGCGACGCCGAGGCCGACGCGCTCAACGCCCTCGGTGACGAGCGGGTTGCCGAGTTGCTGGCGCATCTCTCGCCCGATCAACGCGAAGTCATCACACTCAGGGTGATCGCCGACCTGTCCGTCGATCAGGTCGCTGCCGTCACTGGCCGTGGTTACGAGGCCGTCAAGGCGCTGCACCGGCGCGCGATCGCGGCACTGCGGCGGGCGATCGACCGGGAAGGCGTACCGCGGTGAACGACGAGATCGTTCTCCCCGACGATGACCCCCATCACGCACGCCCATCGTCCATAGCCCACGAACCCGGGATCGCGCCCGGGAGAAGACCGAGCCGCCCCGTGAGCACGACCGGCCTCTCGCCCGACCAGGACCCGACCGAGCCGGATCCGGAGCGCGGCACCTCCGCCCTTGAGAACGACGCCATCGGCGGCAGCGCTGAGGCCGATGGCATCACCGACGATGCGATCGACGCACCCATCGCGGCCGTGCTCGAAGCGTGGCGGGAGTCGGCGTGTCGTCCCGTCGCCCTCGGTCTGGAACTCGCGTCACTTCTCGCCTCGTCCAGCAGCGCGATCCCAACCGCCTCCGAAGCAACGATCGCCGGAGTCACGGGCGCCGCGGGCGAAGGCGCGGCGATCGATCACAGCGCCGACATCTTGCCGATGCGCTCAGGGAAGAAGTCAGGTGGGTCTCGCTCTCGGAGCTTCGTTGCCAAGGCGACGGTGATCAGCGCGGCGAGCGTCGGGATCTCGGGAAGCCTTGCCGCCGCGGGAGTCCTCGGACGTCCGGCACCGCGCGCGGTGACACAGACGGTCCAACCTGTCGCCGCGCCGACCGCGACGACGTCGGCCGCGCCGGCCGATCGGGAGCGCCCACCTCTGCCGTCGCGTCCGGTCCCCGACATCGACATTCCCGAAGTGAGTGGAGTGCTCGTCACGCGCACCGAGGTCGTGGTCGCTGACACCGCCGCGGCGACGTCCTCTCGCCAACCCCTCGCGCTCGACACGCAGCCGCGAGTTCGCTCGACCTCACGCGACGCGACGTGTGAGCGCCGCGACGACGATCACGCCCACGAAGATCGCCAGGGCAACCGCGGCCACGGCTCGCCGGATGACTGGGGCGACGCCGAGGACTGCGAGAAACGAGACCGCTCCTCGTCGGACTGAATGCCACCGGCCGGACGGCTTGGTCTGTTGGTCGGGGTGGTTGCTCTGGGGGGTGTCTTGGCGAAAGAAGCCGTGGGGTGTGATTGGATTGCGGGCCATGGGGGTGATTTCGTACGCGGAGCAGCTGCGGCGGCTCGCGGTCGCAGATCCGGAGCGGGTCGCCGTCACCGATGAACACCGTGCGATCACCCGGGGCGAGCTCGACCGGCTGAGCAACCGCACGGCGCGCGCTTTCGCTGCGCTCGGCGTGACACAAGACGATCTCGTCACGATCGCGCTCCCCAACAGCATCGAGTTCGTCGCCGCGACGATCGCGTGCTGGAAGCTCGGCGCCGTCCCGCAACCGGTGAGCTTCCTTGCGCCGCCGCGCGAAGTCGACGCGATCGTCGAACTCGCCGACAGCCGGATCGTCGTCGGCGCCGACCCGGCAAGCCACGGCGCACGCCCGTGCCTGCCGCGCGGTTGGTCGCCCGACGATCACCCCGAACACGCCGAACCAGTAGGCGACGGGCCACTCCCGGACGCGACGAGCCTGCCCTGGAAGGCCATGACCTCGGGTGGCAGCACCGGTCGACCGAAGCTGATCCTTGCCGCTGACGCGGGGTTGATCGACCCCGACGCCAACCCATTGCTGCTCGTCCGGCGCGACGGGGCGATGATGATGCCGGGACCGCTCTACCACAACGGGCCGTTCATGTGGTCGGTCACCGCGCTGCTCGCCGGCAGCCACCTGGTGCTCGGCGGCAGGTTCGACGCCGAACGCACGCTGCAGCTCATCGATCAGCACCGCTGCGACGTCATGTACATCGTGCCGACGATGATGCACCGCATCTGGCGGCTGCCCGAATCAGTACGCGATCGCTACGACGTGTCGAGCCTCGTCGCGGTCTGGCACCTCGCCGCGCCGTGCCCGCCGTGGCTGAAGCACGCGTGGATCGACTGGCTCGGCGCCGAGAAGATCTTCGAGTTGTACGCAGGGACCGAGGCGCAAGCCGCGACGATCATCACCGGACCCGAGTGGCTCGAACACCGCGGCTCGGTTGGCAGAGCAGCACCGGGGACGCTCAAGATCGTCGACCCCGACGGCGAGGAACTCCCGCCCGGCGACGTCGGCGAGATCTACCTGCGCAACGCCGAGGGCAAGAAGACCTACGCCTACGTCGGCGCCGAGGCGAAGACCCTGCCCGGCGGTTGGGAGAGCCTCGGCGACATGGGACGCGTCGATGCGGACGGCTACCTGTACCTGTCCGATCGGAGCGCCGACATGATTCTGGTTGGTGGCGCGAACGTCTACCCCGCCGAGGTCGAGTCGGCGCTCGAAGAACATCCGGCGGTGCAGAGCGCCGTCGTGATCGGTCTCGCCGACGACGATCTCGGCAAGCGGCCACACGCGCTCGTGCACCTCACGACCGCGGTGAGCGACGATGATCTGCGCGCGCACCTCGCCGAGCGACTCGTGCGTTACAAGATCCCACGCAGCTTCGAGCGGGTCGAGGCTCCATTGCGCGACGACGCGGGCAAGGTCCGTCGCTCCGCCCTCGCGGCCGAGCGCAACGCGTAGCGGACGCCCCGACGGGCGATCACCGCGAGTTCAGCGGGACGCGATCGTGAGTGAATGGAGCGCGATGGGGTCGATGAACCCCTTGAGAAGCCGTCGGCCGGCCGGTTCGACCGGGAAGGACGCTGGCAGCCTCGACGCGACAGCGTCAGTGATCAGGATCTCCCACGGCACGGCGATGTCGGCGACCCGAGACGCGAGGTTGACGACCGATCCGTAGTAGTCGCCGCCGTGCGCGAGCACCTCACCGAAGGCGATGCCGGCCCGCGGTGTGACCTCGGTCGCGTCCAAGTCCGCGAACATCGCCTGCACGATCGCGCATGCGTCGGCCGAGTCGAGCGAGGTGAACATCACTTCGTCACCGATCAGCTTCACGACCCGCCCGCCGTGTTCGGTGACGATGTCATAGGCGCGGCTCTCGAACGCGACCACCAGATCGATAAGTTGACGCGCGCTCGAATGTACCGTCAGCGGCGTGAAGCCGACGAGGTCGACGAACCCCACTGCGACCGACACCAGATCAGGGTCCTCGGCGTGCTGTCGCGCGTCCCGCGATCGCGACACGGCGTCGTACATGTGGAGCCGGAACAACGCGCCGATGGCGTTGGACACGTTCTCGAGCGAGGCGAGCGCGATCAGGCTCTGCTTCGCGAGTTCGAGCTCGCTCGGAGCCGCGGTCATCAGTGGGGCCTCGACGTCGACGAGGAACATCGAGTTGGCGGCCTCGGCGATGCGCGCTAGCGACGAACCCATCACACGGGTGAAGTGCAGTGCCTCGGCATCGGTGAAGAGCGCTCTGGCGTTGGCGAACTCGGCGAACAGTTCGAGGCTCGTCTCGGTGATCGTCGCGCGGTCGGGGTGGAATCCCGCCGCCCGCAGGATCGATCGCAATACGTCGATGGCGACGCCGGATCGCGCGGCGGCTTCGTCCAGCGTCAACGAGCGCCCCGAGAGCAAGATCCGGTCGCTTGCGAGGGAGTGCAACTGCGCCTGCGCGTGGGCCGCGATCATCTCGTCGGTCGTGAAACCCTGTTCGCCGAGCCAGTCGAGGAGCGCGACGCGGTCATCGACCGAAGTCTTCACCCGCGTGAGGAGGCCGGCGGCCTCGTACTCGGCGCGCGTCGGCACCGGCCGCTAGCTCCCGGTGAAGTTCGGTGCCCGGCCTTCGACGAACGCCGCGCCTGCCTCACGGAAGTCGCGGCTCGTGATGCACGGCAGTTGGGCGCGGGCCGCGGCGAGCATCCCGTCCGCGGTCGACCGACCCCAGCCGTCGCGGATGGCCTGCTTAGCGCCGCGGATCGCGAGCGGCGGGCGCGAGCAGGCGAGTTGCACGTACTCGTCGACGGCGCCATCGAGGTCGTCGCGAGCGACGACGCGGTTCGCGATCCCGAGCCGGAGCAGGTCGTCGGCGCGCCACTTGTCGCCGCGCAGCATGTGCTCGAGCGCGGCCGCCGGGCCGATGAGCCGCGGCAGCCAGACGGTGCCGCCGAGGTCGGGCATGAGCCCCCAGTTCATCTCGAGCAGGCCCATCTGCACGTCGTCCGCGCAGACGCGCACATCGCACGCGAGCGCGAGTTGCATGCCGGCGCCGAAGGCGTGGCCCTGCACCCGTGCGATCGTCAGAAAGGGCGCGGTTTCGAGCCACTCGAAGCCCGCCTGCAGCGCGCGCACACCGGCGACGGGATCGCCGCCGATCACCGGACCACCGCTTCCGTTCCCCCCTCCGTCGCCGCCGCTGGTGAAGTTGCGGATGTCGATGCCCGCAGAGAAGCTGCGGCCTTCACCGGCAACAACCACGGCTCTGATGCTGTCGTCCTGCACCAGTTCGACGCCCCGCTCGGCGAGGTGGAGCCACATCGCCGGTGTCTGCGCGTTGAGCTTGTCGGGCCGTTGCAGCGTGATGCGCACGACGGCGCCGCGCTCTCGGTCGTCGCGTTCGATCCGGATCTCGTCCATTGACCCCTCCTGTGGCCCGGGCATCCTTTGACTGGGCATCCTTGTGATTGGGCATCCTCGCATACCCTCGCCGCGATGGCCGATCTCCAGGTTCGCGAGTTGCGCGATCCCGCGGAGCACGCCGCCGCCGCCGCTCTGTTTGGCACGGTCTGGTACGGCGACAGCGGCGTTCCCATCGAGGCGCAACTCTTGACCGCGGTCGCTCACTCCGGCGGGTACGTCGCCGGCGCCTACGCCGGCACACGGTTACTCGGGGCGTCCTTCGGCTTCCTCGGCCGCCATCGCGGCACGCTCGTGCTGCACTCGCACCTCACGGGCGTGTTGCCGGGTCAGGAACACCACGGGCTCGGCTTCGCGATCAAACGACACCAACGGCAGTGGACGCGCTCCCAAGGGCTCGTTGCCGTCGTGTGGACGTTCGATCCGCTCGTCCGGCGCAACGCCTGGTTCAACCTCGGCAAGCTCGGCGCGCAGGTCGTCGGCTACCGCGAGTGCTTCTACGGAACGGCCACCGACGCGATCAACGCCGGCGACGAAACCGATCGTGCCTTCGTGTGGTGGCCCAGCGATCCCGCCCCGTCGCACGCATTACCGAAGCGGGGTCTCGTCGTGCTCGACGACCACCTCTCCGAGCGCGGCTTCGACAACGAGCCCGTACTCAACGTTGCAATACCACCGGACATCGTCGTGCTCCGCCGAACCGACCCCGCTCGTGCGAGGCATTGGCGGCGAGCCGTACGCGCGACCTTCGGGCGCGCGATCGACGCGGGTTACACCGCGACGGCGGTGACGCGCGACGGTGTGTACACGCTCGAACGCGTGTCGTTCCTCGAGGAGAACCGATGAAGATCACCCACGTCGAATTGGTGCGCGTGGAGATCCCTCTCGTCACACCGTTCCGCACGAGCTTCGGCACCGACACCGTGCGCGACGCGCTCCTTGTCCACGTCACGACCGACGACAGCGAGGGTTGGGGCGAGTGCGTCGCCGATCGAGCTCCGCTCTACAGCTCGGAGTGGGCCGACGGTGCCGCCGAGGTGATCGAACGCTTCTTGCTTCCCCGAGTCCTCGCGCTCGGCAGCGACCTCGACGCCGAGGCCGTCGCGCCGGTGCTCGCCGACGTCGAAGGCCACCCCATGGCCAAGGGCGCGCTCGAGATGGCGATCCTCGACGCGCAATTGAGCGCCGCGGACACGAGCTTCGCCGAGTTCCTGGGCGCGACGCGCGACCGCGTCGACTGCGGGGTGTCGGTCGGGATCCAGGACGACATCCCGCGCTTGTTCGATCTGGTCTCCGGGTACCTCGCGGACGGATACCGGCGCATCAAGTTGAAGATCCAACCGGGTGCCGACGTCGCGCCGGTGCGTGCCATACGCGAGCGCTTCGGCGACGACCTTGCGCTTCAGGTCGACGCGAACGCGGCCTACATGCGTGCCGACGCGGCGACGCTCGCCGCGCTCGATCCGTTCGGGCTCCTGCTCATCGAACAGCCCCTCGCGCCCGACGACCTCGTTGGGCACGCACAACTCGCGCGGCAGCTCACGACGCCGATCTGCCTCGACGAGTCGATCACCTCGGCCCGGCTGGCGGCTGACGCGATCGAACTCGGCGCGTGCGCGATCGTCAACATCAAGGCGGGTCGAGTCGGCGGCTACCTCGAAGCGCGCCGCGTGCACGATGTCTGTGCGGCGCGGGGCGTGCCGGTGTGGTGTGGGGGGATGCTCGAAACCGGGCTCGGGCGCGCCGCGAACGTCGCACTTGCCGCGCTCCCGAACTTCACGCTTCCGGGCGACACGTCGGCGTCGGCGCGGTACTTCGCGCGCGACCTGACCGAACCGTTTGTGCTCGACGCGGGTCGACTCGCCGTCCCGACCGGCCCGGGCCTCGGGGTCGAACCGCTCCCCGACGCGCTGCGCGACTTCATGACCGGGCGACGCACGATTCACCCCTGACGAACGTAGCTGCGCCCACACTCGGCGAGCGCCGAGTCGGGAACGGTCACACGAACGTCGTGGCGCGGGTCAGCCCGTAGCGCGGGTGCTCGCCGGTGACCATCGGCTGGCAGTTGCCATATCCGGTGCCGCCCCCAACGGGGTCGTCGACGATCACGAACGTGTCGCGAAGCTGATGCAAGTCACGGAACACCCACTCGTCGGTGCAGTCAGGGATCCGTTCACCGTCCTCGTGGTAGGCGCCGAGCCACTGGCCGTGGTGATGTCCGCGCCAGCCGAAGTACAGGCCGGCCCCGAGATGGAATCCGGTGTCGCCCGGCACGGTGAAGGTGAGCGGTCGGTCGGATCCGTCGGTCGTGCGGCAGTGCGCGACCCCGCCGAGCAGCCGGCGGGTCCGCGCGTCGTATCGGAAGTCGAGATCGATGTCGACGAACTCCTCGACTCGACCGTCGGGGTGCTCGACGCCTCCGGAGATCGACTTGCGCACGAGATTGCCCGAGTACCAGGCGTACTGCGGGTGCAGGAACAGCCCGTAGCGCGACCCATCGGGACGCACGCACGAGATCGGGCACCAGATCATCGAGAAGTCAACGTGGTCGAGGAACGGATTGGGTTGCAGGTCGGTCGGCTCGGCACCCACGCCGTAGCGCACGCCCCACGAGTGATCGCGGGTGCTCACCCAGCCGACGGGTGCCTTGGACTCGGCGATGGTCTCGCGCTCCCCGTCGATCTCGACCCACCCCGACACCGCGATGCCGATCTGGTGGTAGCGGACCAGCTCGGCACTCACGTGCGTGTGGAGCGGATTGCGCTGGTGGGTGCGCTCCTCTACGTGACACGGCACGACCGATTCGAAGACCCACTCGAACGCGATCGGTTGCACGTCGTTCGGTCGGAGCGCGAACCGAACGGTGCGCAGCGGCTCCAACACCTCGTACTCGATCGGGCCGATCACGGTTCGGTCGGTATCGGGCCACAACTCGCGACTGGCACGGACCGTGATCTGCTCCTTGTCGCGACTGATCCCTGCATAGGCGTCGATCACGTTGCGGTTCGGGTACTTGCCGAGCCCGAAGCCGAGCTGCAGCCCGCCGTCGGTGCGAGCCGCCATCGCGCACACCTTCTCTGTGAAGTCACGGTCGGTCGTGCCCACCGACGCGAACGTCTCTGCGACCTGGTGGTGAAACATCTCATCCGCGGGGACGAGCGGTCCGATCGGGTTGTTGGTCATGCGCGATCCTGCCACCGATCGCTCCCGACGCGCCGCCGGGCGCCTCGACGCGGTCGCGCGCCGCGCGCGCACCGGGCTCAGCCGCGTAGCAACCCGAAGCTGGTGTTCCACGGAGTCCCGCGCGCTGCCAGCACCGGCTCGATGTGTGGGAGTCCCTGCTCGCCGCACTCCAACGCCATCCGGGTCGCCGCACGCAGGTTGAGGTAGACGGCCTCTTCGTCGCGGGCGTCGGGGTCGAGCCAGATCGAACACAGCAGGAGCAGTTCGCTGATGCCGTGGGCCGGGATGACTCCGTCGGCGACCGCGTCGGCAACGCCCGAGGCAACCCCCGACTGCGCGGCGCCCCAGATCAACTGCTCGGTGAACGCGTCGTCGATGGGCAACTGGTTCACGAGCAAGGTCGGCGGTTGGACGGGGAGGCCGGGTTGGACCACCGCAACCAGCGCGACGTAGCCGTCGCGCGGCGTGGCGAGCGCGGTGGTCCATGCGACACCGAGCGGCCCTTCGCGCCGGCCGAGCACCGAGTTCACCCGCGCCGTCTCGGCGCCCGTTCCGGCCCGGCCTTCGCCGATCTGCATCACCTCACCGACCATCGTCGGCGCAACCTAACAACGTGCCGCGCTCCGCGCACGGTGAGGCATGTGCGCAACCGTGGGTGCGTCCCGTACGGTTTCTGAACATGCAGAACTCTGGGTCCTCGCTGTCGTCGTGGGACGACTTCCCGGTCCACCAGGTCGCGGAGACGATCCGTCACGTCGGGACGAGCGACCGGAACTTCTACGACCGCTACTACTTCAACCTGCACGGCAGCAGCGACGAACTGTTCATGGTCATGGGGCTCGGCGTGTACCCGAACCTCGGCGTGATGGACGCGTTCAGCTGTGCGCGCCGCGGCGATTTCCAACATGTGGTGCGCAGTTCGAAGGTGCTCGACGATCGGATGAACACCGAGGTCGGGCCCATCCGCGTCGAGGTCATCGAGCCTCTTCACAAAGTCAGGTTCGTGTGCGATCCCTCGCTCCCTGGCGGCGGCAGCACCGACGGCAGCGAACTCCAGATCGCCGCGGACCTCGTGTGGGAGGGTTCGATTCCGGCCTACGAGGAGCCGCGTCAGTTCGTCCGCAAGTACGGCCGCGTCATGTTTGACACGATGCGCTTTGCCCAGACCGGGAACTGGGCTGGCACGATCGAAATCGCCGGCGAGGCGATCACGGCGATGCCCGATCGCTTCGGTGGCACCCGCGATCGCAGTTGGGGGGTGCGGCCGCACGGTGAGCCCGAGCATCCGGGAATCCGTCAGGGCGAAGGGCAGTTGACCGGCATGTGGAACTACGACCCAATGCAGTTCGGTGACCACTCGATCCTGTACATGCTGAACGAAGAGGCGAACGGCGACCGTGTGCTCGAAGAGGCCGTCCGCATCTGGAGCGATCCGGCACGCCGCATCGAGTCGCTCGGACGTCCCGAGTACGAGCACACGTTGCGCTCCGGGACGCGGATGGTCACGCACTCGGTGCTGCGGTTCCCCGACGCGCCCGAGGGTGCACTCGAGATCGACGTCGAACCGCTGCTCCCCGCGTACATCGCGATAGGGACCGGCTACGGCATCGAGGACGACTGGCGGCACGGCATGTACCAAGGCGATCTCGCGGTGCAGGGCCGTGAGTACAAGGTGGCCGACATCGAGCCGTTCGGCCACTTCACGATCGTCGACCAGGTCGCCAGATTCACGCAGTCCGTGGACGGATCTGCGACCGGCGTCGTGGGTCACGGACTCCACGAGCACGCCTTCATCGGACCGTTCCCGAAGTACGGGATGGACGGCCCGCACGACGGCTCCCGCTGAGGCAAACGTGGTGATGTGACCGTGCTCGAGTACGCCCGTCACGCTGACGGTGCGCAGGTCGCGTTCCGAGTCGTCGGGAACGGGGAACGCACGATCGTCTACGTGCCCGGAATGCTCTACCCCATCGAGGTGATCGACGACGATCCTCCGTATGCACGGTTCATCGACGGGCTCGCGTCGATGGGACGGGTCGTGATCGTTGAGCGGCGCGGCATCGGAGCCTCCGACGCGGTCGATTGGGACGCCGATGTATTCAACGAGTGGGCCGCCGACGTCGTGTGCGTCCTCGATGCGCTCGGCGTCGAGCGCGCTGCGATCATTGGTTACACGAGCGGCGGTCGAGTCGCGCTCGCGACGGCGGCACTGCACCCAGAACGCGTCGACGCGGCCATCGCGTTGCACGCCGGGGTCGCGGTCGGCGAGATCGGACGCACCGAACGCGAAGCGTTACGGGTCGGATTGGCGGCGGCCGTCGATCGTGACGCCGAAGTCGCGGCGTCGATGCGCATGACCACCGATCCGAGTCGGGCCGACGACCGGAACTATCAGGAGTGGTTCGAACGCGGCGGGCGACTCGGTGCCGGGCCGCAGACCGCGTCGCGGTTCTGGCAAGCGGTCCTCGCCGATTCGGACGACTTCGTCGAACTCGTCGCGACGATCCGCGCGCCGGCGCTCGTCATGCACCGCACCGATCAAGTTCTGCTCCCGACCGACGCGTCACGCGCGCTCGCGGCGGCCATTCCGACGGGTGAGTTCCGCCTCCTCACCGGCGGCGATCTGAGTCCGAACTCCGGTGATGTCGCGGGGCTGCTCGCCGAGATCAGCCAGTTCCTGACCGGCGAGACCTACGTCGTCGAGCCCGATCGCCCGCTCCGTGCCTTGTTGTTCACCGATCTCGTCGGTTCGACCGAGACGCTCGCGAGCGTCGGCGACGCGCGCTGGAGCCAGATCCTCGATCACCACGACGGTGTCGTCCGCAAGGCGCTCGACCGTCGCGGCGGTCGGATCGTGAAGTCGACCGGCGACGGCGTGCTCGCGGTGTTCGACAACGCGTCGCGGGCACTCAACGGCGCGCTCGACGTGCGGAACGCGATCGCGAACACGGGACTCGACGCGCGGATGGGTGTCCACGTCGCCGAGATCGAGCTCCGAGGCGACGATGTCGCCGGTCTCGGCGTACATCTCGCGGCCCGGCTCATGGGTACTGCCGGGGCTGGCGACATCGTCGTGTCGAGCGCCGTCGTGCTCGTTGCTGCCGGTGCAGGCTTCTCGTTCGAACCGCTGGGCTCTCATGTGCTCAAGGGCATCGATCAACCGGTCAACCTGCACCGCCTGCTCGCCACTTGACCACCTCGCGAACCGGCGTCAATCGGCGGCGTCAATCGGCGTCAATCGGCGTGCGACCGTGGGACGGTATTCACGCCGGTGTGACGGGGATGGCCGGTGTGAGGGATGGGTGGGTCAGGCGTCGACGTGGGCTTCGCGGTCGTGGCGAGCCTGGACCGGTCGGTTGTTCGGCTCGGCGAAGTGCGACGTCAGTTCGTCGATTTGCGCGGCGCTCATCTTGATCGGCTCGGTCATGACTCGCCACGCCACACCCTCGCTACACGGCGGAGTCGTCAACGACCCGCGGTAGTGGAAGAAGTCGCGCGCGTCGGGGAGCAGCACCGTCGGGTCGAACGCACCGGCGGATTCCTCTCGGCCCGGCGCGCCGATCGAGTCAAGGATCGCGTCGAAGCCTTCGAGCGCGGCGCCCTCGTCGATCATCACACCCACGACCGCAAGCATCCCGTCGGCATCCTTGTGCACGAGGTGCACCTCGGCGTCGTGGTGCTCGCCGTCGATCGTGTGTTCACTCGGCGCATGGAAGTGGAACTGCACGAGCGTGTACTCATGGCGTTGCTGGCTCACCGAGCCCGCGCCCTCGGCGTTCACCTGGATCGTGTGCCCGTTGTCGAGCACGGTGATCGGAACCGCCTCGTAGTGCACCTCCGAGGTGTTCTCGACATGATCCCAGCTCGTCGACAGATCGATCGGGCTCTGCTCACGCCCGGTGGTGCACTCGATGAACTCGTCGGCGATCGCGCCCCAGTCGTCGGCCTCGGCGTAGGTCCAGTGCGGCGGTTCGACGCCGTGCGCGGCGGGCTCGCCCCTTCCTGCATCGTGCGCGGCGGGCTCGTCGGTCGCGCCCGCATCGCCTGCAGTGTCGTGGGTGGTGTCGCTGTCGACGCTCGCGGTCTCGTGCGCTGCCGCGGAGCCCGCGGTCGCGCCGGCGGCCTTGAACTCCGCCAGATCCGCACGCAGCTCCGCGAGATCCGCGCGCAGCGCCTCGACGCGTCCAGCCTCAGGATCAGCGGATTCGCTCGAACCGCCGAACACGACCGTGCCGGCGTACAGCGCGAGCGCACCAACCAGCGCGCCGGCGACGAAGCGGCGCGCGTCGGGATTCGCGGCGGCATACCGCGCGCCCGCGACGGCTTTGGCCATCGGCGGCGACTTCAGCGCGGCGGCGAGCTTCGCGGTCGGGCCCGGTGCGGTTTGGGCCTCGTCGACGGCGTCGTCGGACGCGGGGGGTTCGGATACCTCCTCAGCCATGGTTCATTGCGTCGGCACGACGGGAGCGGCGCTGAACAGGGGATCTAGCATTCTGACGACCCGTCAGGTTCTTCGGTGGGCCGCCAACACTCCCGCCGTACACACCCGAGTCCGCCCAAGCCGAGTCCGCCCAGTTCCAGGAGGCCCGCCACCATGCTCGATGTCTTGCTGCGGGGCGGCACCGTGGTCGACGGGTCGGGCGCGCCCGGCCGCGTCGCCGACCTCGGGATTCGGGACGGGCGCATTGCCCACATCACCGAACCAGCCGCGGACGAGGATGTGAGCGAGGCTCGGACGATCGTCGACGCCACCGGCCTGCTGATCACACCGGGATTCGTCGACCCGCACACGCACTACGACGCCCAACTCTTCTGGGACCCTGCCGCCTCACCGAGCAACGTCCACGGCGTCACCTCGGTAATCGCCGGCAACTGCGGCTTCACGCTCGCGCCGATCAAACCGGTCGACGCCGACTACCTGCGCAAGATGATGGCCAAGGTCGAAGGCATGCCGCTGCCCGCGCTCGAGACCGGGCTGCCGTGGGACTGGTCGACGTTCGGCGAGTATCTCGCCCGCCTCGACCAGAACCTGGGCGTCAACGCGGGCTTCCTCGTCGGGCACTGCGCACTCCGACGCTACGTGATGGGCGAGCGGTCGGTCGGCAACGAGGCGAGCGCCGCCGACGTCACGGCGATGGTCGCGCTGCTCCACGAATCGATCGACGCCGGCGGGCTCGGGTTTTCCACGACGCTCAGCAAGACGCACAACGACGGCGACGGGCAACCCGTTCCGTCGCGCTGGGCAACGCACGACGAGGTGCTCGCGCTCTGCGCCGCCGTCGCCGACCACGAAGGCACCACGCTCGAGGCGATCGTCGACGGTTGCCTCGACACGTTCAGCGACGACGAGATCGAACTCCTCGCGCGGATGTCAGCGCAGGGGGTCCGTCCTCTCAACTGGAATGTCCTGACCGTCGACTCGGCGGTGCCCGAACGGATCCCGCGCCAACTCGAGGCGTCGAGCCGAGCCCGAGAGCTCGGCGGTCGCGTCGTGGCGCTCACCATGCCGGTGCAGGTCCCGATGAACATGAGCTTCGGCAGCTACTGCGCGTTGTTCATGATCCCCGGTTGGACCGACGTCATGAACCTGCCGCGCGAGGAGCGGCGCGAACGGTTGCGCGACCCCGAGGTGCGGGCGCAACTCGATGCTGACGCGAAGTCACCCGCCGCGGGAGTGTTCCGTCGGCTCGGCGACTGGCACAACTACGTGCTCGGCGACGTCTACGCGCCTGAGAACGCCGGCCTCAAGGGTCTGCGCGTTGGTGACGTCGCGCGCCAGCGCCGTCAGAACGCGTTCGACACGCTGCTCGACATCGTGATCGCCGACGACCTGCGCACCATCTTGTGGCCGATTCCGCCCGACGGCAACCCCGAGAGTTGGGCGCTGCGCGCCGAGGTCTGGGCCGACGGCCGAGCGATGCTCGGCGGCTCCGACGCGGGCGCGCATCTCGACCGGATGTGCGGCGCGCCGTACCCGACCCGGTTCATCGGCGATTGCCTGCGGGGTCGCAGACTCGTGCCGGTCGAACGCGCCGTCCAGATGCTCAGCGACGAACCGGCGCGGTTGTTCGGGTTGCGCGAGCGAGGTCGGCTCGAGGTCGGCTGGCACGCGGATGTCTGCGTGCTCGACCCTGAGACCGTCGGCGCCGAGCACGCCACCCTCGTCGAGGACCTTCCGGGCGGCACCGCGCGGCTCACTGCGGAGGCTGTCGGGGTGCGACACGTGTTCGTGAACGGCGTCGAGACGGTGCGCGACAACCGCGCCACGGGCGTGCTCCCCGGGATCGTGCTCCGAAGCGGCCGCGACACCGAGACCGTCCTGCCCTGAGGCCGCGGCACGCTTTCGAAGTGTCCGGCGCGACCCGGCATCGCACCGTCGGAGTCACTCCACGTGATTGAGTTGAGTCAATGAACGGGACCGTGATCGCACTCGACATCGGCGGGACGAAGGTCGCCGCCGGCCTCGTGGAACCCGATGGAGCGATCGTGGCACGGGCATCCGACGCTACGCCCGCGCACGCCTCGGCCAAATCGATGTGGGCCGTCGTCGCCGGCCTCATCGACAGCCTCGACGGCCGCGCGACCGCCGTCGCGGTGGGTTGCGGTTGCGGCGGGCCGATGGAGACTGACGGCAGGTCGGTGTCGCCGCTCAACATCCCGGCGTGGCGACGGTTCCCACTCCGTGATCGACTCGCCACCCACACGGGGCTGCCCGCCTACGTCGACAACGACGCCAAGGCACTTGCCCTCGGCGAGGGTCGCTTCGGCGCCGCTCGCGGAGTCCGCGACTACATCGGCATGGTGGTGAGTACCGGGATCGGCGGCGGCATCGTGCTCGACGGTCGTCTCCTCGACGGCGACACCGGGAACGCCGGCCACGTCGGCCACGTGATCGTCGAACCGCAGGGCCGGATGTGTCCGTGCGGGTCGCAGGGGTGCGTCGAGGCCGAGGCGAGCGGCACCGCCATCGCCGCGATCACCGGGCGGCCCGCAGCCGAGGCCGATCGCGACATGCAGTCGCGGTGCGGGACACTCGTCGGGCGCGCGATCGCGACCTCGGTGGTGCTGCTCGACCTGCGCCTCGCGGTCGTCGCGGGTTCGGTGGCGTTGGGCTACCGCGATGCGTTCTTCACCGCAGCCCAAGCCGAAGTCGACCGCTGCTGCCGCATCGAGTTCTCGCGCGGCGTGCGCGTCGTTCCCGGAGCGCTCGGAAGCGATGGCCCCCTCGTCGGCGCCGCGACGGTCGCGTTCACCAACCTCGAGCGCACCACGACCTGACGCGACCGACCGGCGCTACCCCGCGTAGGTGAAGACGCCGCCGTCGATGACCACCGCGCCGTCCTGGTTGACAGTCTGGTACTGCGCGGTGCCGGATTCGGTGACCCACATCCGGATCGTGAGCGTGTCGCCCGGCATCACCGGCTTCGAGAAGCGGTTATCCATGCTCTTGAACTTGGCGACATCGGAGCCGCAAAGCGCGTGCAACAACGCCCGGCCCGTGAATCCGTACGTGCAGAGACCGTGGAGGATCGGCCGGTCGAAGCCGGCGAACTTCGCCAGCGTCGGGTCGCTGTGGAGCGGGTTACGGTCGCCCGACAGGCGGTACAGCAGTGCCTGGTCGGTGCGTGTCGCGTAGCTCACCTCGTGATCGGGCGCGCGATCGGGAACCTTGGGCGGGTCGGGGATGTCGTCGCCGCGCGTGCCGCAACCGCCCTCGCCGCGGATGAAGGCGGCGAAGCGAGTCGTGAAGGCCGGCTTGCCGGTGTCGACGTAGGTCGACACGTTCTCAAGACGGACGACCGCGGCCTTGCCCTTGTCGTAGATCCCGACCAACCGCTGCACGGTCTCGATCTCGCCGTCGGGCGGGATCGGGCCGTGAACCGTCACGCCCTGCTCGCCGTGGAGCAGCATCCGGAAGTCGAACGTCCCCCAACTCGGGGCGTTCGCTCCACCCCCCATGGCGACAATGACGGGCAGGGTCGGGAGCACCTTCTGCGGCGTGTCGGTCGTGTTCTCGGTCGTGAACTCGAGTTCGAAACCCGTCGGATCCGCCTGGCCGGCGCCGACGCCTAGCGCGTACAGCAGTGCGTCCTTCGAGGTCCACGAGTTGCGGCCAGGATCAGAAGTGCCACCGACAGCGTCGAGGTTCATGGGCATGGTTGGCTCCTTTGCGGGTCGTCGGCGCGGTTGTGACGCGGCGCCTCCAGAATCGTTCGCGCTACTCGAGCATCCCTGCCGCAGGCCGGGCGTTCTTCACGAGGTCGGGGATGATGCTGCCGAGCGTGTTCGGGTCCCAGCGCAGCCCGTCGTTCTCGGCCGTCGGGCCGCGGTGCCAACCTTCGGCGACGCCGATGCGATCACCGGCCACGAGGAACACTTGGCTCGTGACGTCCTTGCTCTCGGGCGAGCCGAGCCACACGACGAGCGGCGAGATGTTGGCCGGGTCGAGCATGTCGAACTTCGTGTCGTCCTCGGGCTTGGTCATCCCGAGGTTCTCCGTCATTCGGGTTCGGGCGACGGGGGCGATCGCGTTGACGGTGACGCCGTAACGACCGAGTTCGGCGCCGGCGATGATCGAGAACGCCGCGATGCCGGCCTTGGCCGCGCCGTAGTTCGTCTGGCCGGCGTTGCCGAACAGCCCCGACGGGCTGCTCGTGTTGATCACCCGCGCGTCGGGTTGGCTGCCGGCCTTGCTCTGATTCCGCCAGTACTCGACGGCAGCACGGGTCGGGCCGAAGGTGCCCTTGAGGTGGACGGCGATGACCGCGTCCCACTCCGACTCGTCCATGTTCACGAGCATCCGGTCGCGCAGGATCCCGGCATTGTTGACAACGACATCGATCGTTCCGAACGTGTCGATCGCCTGTTGCACCATCGCCTTGGCTTCGTCGAACTTGGCGACGTTGCCACCGTTGACGGCGGCCTCGCCTCCCATGTCCTTGATCATCTGCGCGGTCTCCTGCGCGGGAGTCGCATCCGTGCCCTCGCCGTGCATGTCGCCCCCGAGGTCGTTGACGAGGACCTTGGCGCCGGTCGCGGCGAACGCGAGGGCGTGCTGGCGACCGATACCACCACCGGCACCGGTGACGAGGACGACGCGGTCTTCGTTGAGACGTGCCATTTCGACTGTGCTCCTGAACTTCTCGGCTGACGCTCGGCGAGCGGGCGTTCGTGCCCGCGAGGACCGGGTGACGGTAGCCGGGACGACCGGTTCGAGGCACTTCGGAGCCGCGCGCGGCGACGCGGTGTCAGACTCCGGGCGTGACTGCGGTGAACCTCGCTGACGTCGAACGCGCCGCGGCGCGCCTCGCGGGTCAGGTCGTCCGGACTCCCTGCTTACGCTCCGACACGCTCTCCGATATCACCGGTGCCGAGGTGTGGCTCAAGTTCGAGAACCTGCAGTACACCGCGTCGTTCAAGGAGCGTGGCGCACGCAACTTCTTGGAGTCGCTCGATCCGTCGGCCCGGTCGCGCGGGGTGGTCGCAGCATCGGCGGGGAACCACGCACAAGGTGTCGCCTACCACGCCCGCCTGCTCGGCGTCCCTGCGACGATCGTGATGCCGGAGTCGACCCCGTTCACCAAGGTCTCGCGCACCGAACTCGAGCGCGCGACGGTCGTCATCGAAGGGGGCGATTTCGGTGCGGCGTATGCGCACGCACGGGCGATCGCGGCCGATACGGGAGCGACATTCGTCCCGGCGTTCGACGACGCCCGCATCGTCGCCGGCGCCGGGACGGTCGGTCTCGAGATCGTCGAGCAGGTCCCAGACTTCGACGCGGTGATCGTGCCCGTCGGCGGCGGTGGACTGCTCGCAGGGATTGCGATCGCGGTGAAGACGAGGAGGCCCGCCGCGAACGTCGTCGGTGTGCAGAGCGAAACCCACACGGCCTTCGCGCGCGCGTTCGGCAGATCGTCGCCTGCCGCGCCGCACGCCGCATGGACGATCGCTTCCACCACCATCGCCGAGGGGATTGCCGTGCCGAACCCCGGCGAGCTCACCGTTGCGATCGCGCGCTCGCTCGTCGACGACATAGTCGTGGTGCGGGAGGCCACGATCGAAGCGGCGATCACCGACCTCGTCGAGGTCGAAAAGACGGTCGTCGAGGGTGCGGGCGCGGCGGGGCTGGCCGCACTCACGGATCACGCAGAGCGCTTCGCCGACCGTCGCTGCGTGATCGTGCTCACCGGCGGCAACATCGACCTGCGTTCGTTCTCCTCGGTGGTCATGCGCGCGCTCGCCCGGTCGGGGCGGCTGGTGCGCTACCGCTGCCGGATCCCCGACCTCCCCGGGCAACTCGCGCGCGTCGCCGACATCGTGGGGCACGAACGCGGCAACATCATCGACGTCGAGCATCACCGCGACCGTCCCGGCGTCGCGGTTCGTGACGCGATCCTCGAACTCTCGGTCGAGACGCGCGACGCCGGCCATGCCGCGACGATCCGGGCGGCCCTCGACGCCGCGGGGTTCACGCAACTCGCCGACGATCACACGCCCCTGGCCTGATCCCACGACCTATTGGCGCACAACGGAGGACATCGCGCAGTTGTGCGCCAAACAGTCAGCGAGGGGGTTCGACGAGTCGGAGGCGGTTGCCGAACGGGTCGAGCAACTCGACGCACGTGCCGAGGTCGTCCTCGTGGATACCGGGATTCAGGAACGGGTAGTCCTTCGCCGCGAGTTCCGCATGGAGTTCGCGCACACCCGTCATCGTCACGTACACGACAACCCCGGGCGAACCGTCGCCGTGGTGTTCCGACAGGTGCAGTACGAGATCGTCACGCGACACCTGCATGTAGACCGGCATGCCGTCGTCGAAGCGGTGCCGCCAGTCGAGCGTGCAGCCCAACCAGTCGACATAGAACTCGACCGCCTTGCCAACGTCGAACATCCGCAAGATCGGTACCGGCCGCCCGAACGAGGTCGCCACGCCAACATTCTGGCTGATCTCACCGTCGCGCGACTCGAGGAGCGTGCTCAGGGCCGCGACCCCCGACCTCGAGCAGTTCGATTGCCGAGGGCGTCAGTGGTCGGGTTGGTTGAGTTCGATCTCGTTGCCGGCGGGGTCCTTGAGGAACGCCTGGTGGCCCGCGCCCGGGGTGTGCGGTGACCGGCGAACATCGACACCCTTGGCTTGCAACTCGGCGACTGCGGCGTCGAGATCGGCGACCTGGAGCGCGACGTGCTGGAGCGGAGCCGGCTCGCGTCCCTCGAGCTGCATGAGGTGGATCTGCTGTGAACCGGCGTCGAGCCAGGCGCCGGGGAAGCCGAAGTCGGGACGGTCGGCGCGCTCGTGGCATCCGAGTTGGTCGACGTAGAAGGTGCGGGCCGTCTCGACGTCGGGGACGCAGAGGGCAACGTGGTGGACGCCGAGCAGTTCCATGACGCCAGTCTCCCCCACGCAGGCCGGACGGCCCAACCCACACCCTCCGCTCGAGCATCGTCGGTAAGGTCGGCGCGTGTTCGCCGATCCGTCGCGCATCGACCTGAGCCAGCAGCCGCGTGCGATCACCTTCGAGAACCCGACGGGTGCCCGAGCGGCCGGAGGGGCCGCTGCCGGTGGGCGCAAGGGCGCGCCGTCGCGCTGGCTCGAGCCCGGCGAGCGCGTCGTGCTCGCCGACATCGAAGGCCCCGGAACGATCCGGCACCTGTGGTGCACCTTTCCGCCCGCGCGTCCCGAACGGATGCGCGCGCTCACGCTCGAAGTGTTCTACGGCGCCGCCGCCGAGCCGAGCATCAGCGTGCCGCTCCTCGACTTCTTCGCCATTACCTGCGGTCGGCCGCGACCCTTCACGTCGGCGCTCGCGACGGCGCACGAAGGTCGCGGCTTCAACGCCTACTACCCGATCCCGTTCGGCGATCGCGTACGGGTCGAAGTCATCAACGGATCACCGCGGCGCACGCTCCTCTACTTCCAGATCGATTACACGCTCGGCGCGATCGCATCCGATGTCGGCCTCCTTCACGTCAGCTTCCGCCGCGAGAACCCGACGACGTTGCGCCGCGACTTCACGATCGTCGACGGGCTCCGCGGACCGGGGCGGTTCCTCGGCTGCGCGATCGGCATCCGCACCATCGACCCGGCGCGTTGGTACGGCGAGGGCGAGGTGAAGTTCTTCATCGATTCCGACGGTGACGACGGGCAGGAACTGCCGACGATCTGCGGCACGGGCCTCGAGGACTACGTCGGGAGCGCGTGGGGAATGGGCCCACACGCAGCGCTCTACGGCGGAGCACCCCTCGACGTGCGAGCGCCGGGCTCGGGCGCGGCGAGCGGGATGGCCGGGATCCCCGACTTCGTCGGCTTCTACCGCTGGCATGTGCTCGATCCGATCGTCTTCCACGACCGCCTGCGCGTCACGATCCAACAGATCGGCATGAATCTGTTCCGCGAAGGTGAGGAAGCCGCGCGCGACGACTACGTCGCAACAAACCCGCTCGCGGGGACCGGGTGGTTCGAGCTGGCGCCGCCCGGAGTCATCGGCATGGCGTTGTTCGAGCGAGTCGACGACTACAGCGCAGCGGCATTCGTGTACTGCACCTCGGCACAACCGGTCCCGCGGGTCGATGTCGCCGCGGCAGTCGCCGACCTCGGGCGCCGCGACCACGAGGTCGCCGCATCAGCGGAGACGATCCAGTGAGCGACGCGATCGTGATCGTGCGAACCGATCGACTCATCGTCCGTCGCTTCCTCGAGCGTGACCTCGAACCGTTCTTCGCGTACCGCAACGACCCCGAGGTCGCCCGCTACCAAGGTTGGGAACCACCGGTCACTCACGATGAGGTAACGGCGCTCGTCGCGGAGTTCGTCTCGGCGCCGGTCTTCGAACCGGGCCAGTGGACCCAACTCGCGATTGAACGCGTCGTCACACCGGGGTTGATCGGCGACATCGGCGTGCGGCTCGAGCAGGTGGAGCTCACGGCCGAACTCGGCTTCACGATCGCCCGCGACCACTGGGGCAACGGCTACGGCCGAGAGGCGCTCGACGCGGTCGCCGAGTTGCTGCTCGACGACATCGAACTCGATCGCGTCGTCGCCGTCACGCATCGCGACAACCTCGCCTCGATCAAGTCGCTTCACCACGCCAAGCTCGTGCCGGTCGCGGTCGACGGTGACGAGATCGTCTACTACCGACGGCGCGGCGAGGACTTGCGCCATCGCAGTCCTCGCGCCCCTGACCGCGGTCCGGTACGCGGTCCGGGCCGCACTCCCGATGACGGCGGAGTCGAGCCGAGCGATCGGTCATGAGCGGGGACCGGCGCGACGTACGACCGTCACGCGGCAGTTCGCCCACCCGCGTGAACGCTGCCTAGGGTTCGCCGCTCGCGTTCCACGCGCTCGCTCGTCCCTGCCTGAGGAGGAACAAACGTGGGTGCACTCGACGGCAAGGTCATCGCGGTCACAGGCGCCGGACGCGGCATCGGCCGCGCCGTGGCCGAGTTCTGCGCGGTCGAGGGCGCCGCGGTCGTGGTGAACGACTACGGCGTGTCGATCGACGGCAACGAGCCCACGAGCGAGGTCGCAGACGAGGTCGTCGCCGCGATCGTGGCCGCGGGCGGCAGAGCGGTCGCGAACGCGAGTTCGGTCACCGAGATGGCGGGCGGCGCGGCGATCATCCAGAGCGCGATCGACACCTTCGGACGGATCGACGGCGTCGTCGCAGTGGCCGGCATCTTGCGCGAGCGCATGTTCTTCAACATGACCGAGGACGAATGGGATCCCGTCATCGAGACCCACCTCAAAGGAACCTTCACGGTCTTTCGGGCCGCGGCGCCGCACTTCAAGGCTCAGGGTTCCGGCGCGTTCGTCGCCTTCACCTCGGGTGCGTACGCGGGCTCGGTCGCGCAGGCCAACTACTCGGCCGCAAAGGGCGGGATCGTCTCGCTCGGACGCTCCGTCGCGGCCGGCATGTACAAGTACGGAGTCCGATCGAACGTCATTGCTCCCGTCGCCAAGAGCCGGATGAGCGGCAACGTGCCGTTCGGCGTCGAAATGGGTGAGCCCGAGGACGTCGCACCTATGGTCGGGTTCTTGCTCTCGGACGCGAGCGCCGGCGTGACCGGCCAGGTGTACACGGCGAACGGCGGCAAGATCGCCGTGTGGAACCAGCCCGTCGAGGTGCGCGAGATGACCAAGGACGGGCGTTGGACGATCGCCGAGATCGCCGCCCGCTTCGACGAGGTCGGCCAGGAAGAACTCGGCCTCATCAGGCTGCTCGCCGAACGAGAGGCGGCTGCGAAGCTCGCCAAGGAGACCGGCACCACACCGAACCAGTAGGTCAGGTGAGCGCCGCACTGCGTGTCCATACCTGGCGCGGCGAAGCCGCGATCACGCTGGCCGCGGGCGCCTACACCACGACGTTCCTCCCCGAATGCGGGCTGCTCGGCGTCTCGCTCACCCACGACGGCGACGAGCTACTCGCGCTGCCGCGCTCGATCGCCGACTACCGGCGCGGCATGCCCCGCGGTGGGTACACCGGGCTTCCGCTCAACGCGCCGTACGCCAACCGGCTCGCGACGCACCGCTACACCGCGTTCGGTCGCGAAGCGCGGGTGTCGCGCCGGGCTGCCACCGATCTCAATAGTTTGCCGATCCACGGCACCCTCGAAGGCCAAGCGTTCGCAGTCGGCTCCGTGGCGACGGAAGGCGATGTCGCGACCTTGCGCGCGTCGTTCCGGCACGACGACCCGGTGCTGCTCGAGACGTTCCCGTTCGAGCATCGTTACGACGTCACGGTGGAGTTGTCCGCGCGCGGACTCGCGATCACGACCTCGGTGACGTCGTGCGAGCGCACACCAGTGCCGGTGAGCTTCGGCTGGCACCCCTTCTTCCGCGTTCCAGGCGCGCTGCGTGGTCGCTGGAGCCTCCGGCTCCCGCCGCGCCGGCATGCACGGCTCGACGACCACCTGCTCCCCACAGGTACGTGGCGTCGCGAACCTGCAGAGGACCGTCCGCTCGCGCGCCGAACCTTCGACGATCATTACGCGCTCAGTCGAGACCGGCGGTTCTCGCTCTGCGGAGCCGATCGACGAATCGATGTGCGATTCGACCGTGGTTACCCGTTCGCGCAGATCTACGTGCCGGCAGCCGGCGCAGCGGGTTGGCTCACGACCGACTTCGTCTGCATCGAACCGATGACGGCACCGATCAATGCGCTCCTCGACGGCGTCGCACCGACCACCCCGCACACCGCCGTGTTCAGGGTTGCTGCGCACCACCGAGGCATCGCAGCCGGCGTCACGAACGTCGCCTAGTCGCGCGTTCGTGACGTCGCAACGAGATACGACTACCGTCCGCGTTATGGCTGGCGCGCTCGACGGCACTCGCATCCTCGATCTCACGCAGGGCATCGCCGGACCACTCGGCATACTCCTGCTCGCCGAACAGGGTGCCGACGTCGTCAAGGTCGAACCGCCCGGAGGGCACGCGCTCCGTGCCTATGAAGGCAGCCGCGTGTGGGACCGTTCCCGGCGTTCGGTCGTGCTCGACCTGAAGTCCGACGAGGGCCGAGCACGCTTCGACGACCTCGTCCGCGGCGCCGATGTCGTGGTCGAGAGCTACCTCCCTCGTCGCCGCGAGGCGCTGGGCCTCGACCACGCTCGCCTTGCCGCGCTCAACCCAGGCGTCATCCTCGTGTCGTGCGGTGGCTACCCCGATGGGCACCGTCGTGCCGACCGACCCGCGTACGACGCACTCGTCCAGGCCAGCAGCGGCCAGATGTGGGAGCAGCCCGGCTGGCGCATGGGGCCGATCTTCTGTCACATGCCGATGCCGAGCATGGGCGCCTTCTTCCTCGTCGCGATCGGGACGCTCGCCGCGATTCACGCACGCGAACGCACCGGCGTCGGCCAGCACGTACGCACCTCGCTGTTCCAAGGCGCGCTCCTCTATACGACCCAGATCTGGCAGGACGTCGAACACGCCAACGCGCAGTTCCACGAGCTGATGGGGAAGTCGTACCCGCCGGGGATCCACCAGCAGATGATCTTCGAATGCGCCGCCAACGAGTGGCTTCACCTGTCGGTCATGAGCGGCCTCACACCGATCCGCAGCGTCGACGACATCCTCGGCCTCGAAGACGCCCCCGATCCGTTCACGTTCATGGCGCTGCCGGCCGAGGAGCGCGAAAAGGTGAACGACCGTCGGCGCAAGAAGTTCAAGGAGTGGGACCGCACCGAACTCGTCGACGAACTGCGCGCCAACAATCACGCGGTCGAACCGATCCTCCGGCCCAACGAGATCTTCGCTCATCCCCAGACGGTGGCGAACGGCACGGTCACCGTCATCGAGGATCCCGAGGTCGGCAGTACGACACAGATGGGTGTCCCCATTCACTTGCTCGGCACTCCGGGCGCGGTGCTCGGCCCGCGGCCGCGCACCGGCGCGCACACCGACGAGGTGATCTCCGAGTGGGTTCCACGCGAGCCGCGGGCGATGTCGGCTGCCGCGGGCGTCGCGCTCGACGACGTGACGGTGATCGACTTCGGCCAGTACCTCGCCGGGCCGTTCGGACCGATGATCCTCGCCGACCTGGGCGCGAACGTGATCAAGGTCGAGCCGGTCACGGGTGACGGCATGCGCCTCGCGGGCAAACCGTTCTTCGGCTGCCAGCGCGGAAAGCGCTCGATCGCGCTCAACGTCAAGGATCCGCGAGGGCTCGAACTGGCACTGAAGCTGGTCGCAGGTGCCGACATCGCGCACCACAACATGACCCGCGGCGTCGCCACGAAACTCGGCATCGACTACGAGGGCTGTCGCGTGGCACGCCCCGACATCATCTACTGCAACACCTACGCCTACGGGCTGCCCGACCCGCTCGGCAAGTTCGGTGGGCTCGACCCGCTGTACCAGGCGAGCGCCGGCCTCGAGTACGAGTCGGGCTCGCTGCCGACCGGCGGCGCGCCGCTCTACTACCGGTTCGGGATGTGCGACGCGTCCAACGCGCTCCTCTCGACGGTCGGCGTGCTCGCCGCGCTCTCGCACCGCGACCGCACCGGCGAGGGCCAAGAACTGTGGACGTCGCTGCACGACGGCGGCGTGATCTTCTCGTCCGACGTCTGGCTCCGGCCCGACGGCACCTCCTGGGCACGTCCCTCCCTCGACGCGGGGCTCCACGGACTTTCCCGCTGGTACCGCTTGTACGCGACGCAAGACGATGCCTGGATTTGCATCGCCGCGACGACCGACGACCACCGCGCCGCGCTGTGCGCCGCGCTCGGTGTCGCTGCGGGCGCGAGCACCGAGGCGCTGGCGGCAGCGCTCCGCACGAAGACGGCCCGGTTCTGGCATCGGACGCTCGACGACGCCGGCGTCCCGAACGAACTGCCGATTGACACCGAGGACGGCCTCGGTGTGTTGTGGGACGCCGACAACGAGCGGCTCGGACTCGTCGCCGAGTACGAGCATCCCCTTCTCGGGCGGACACGCCAGTTCGGCAAGCTGATCGACTTCAGCGTGACGCCCGGCAAGATCTGGGGGCCGCCACCCCTCGTCGGCCAGCACAGCCGCGAGATCCTCCACGAAGCTGGACTGCGCGATGGCGACATCGAGCCGTTGCTCGACGCCGGCGTGATCTACGAACCCGACTCCGATCTCAGCGAGTACCGGACCCGCTTCACGAACTGAACCAGCGTTCTGAACCAGCGTTCTGTCGGCCAAAGTGGTGGCCCCGGCCGCTGTTTTGGGGATACAAGCCGTTGGGTCGGGCGGGTCAGGCGGGTCCGAGGTCGTGCACCATCTCGGCCTGCCACGGGCTCTCGGGCCAGCCGATCTTGCCGCGCCGGACGTGCAGCGTGTGCAGATACTTCACGACCGCATCCGGATCGTGGCCGAGGCGTACGAGCGCCACGCCGAGCACCGTCCCGGCGCGGCCACGCCCGCCGCGGCAGTGCACAGCGACGCCGACCCCGTCGCGCACCGACGCGACAACCTCGTCCGCGGCTTGCGCGACGCGCGCCCGTTCGACCTCGGGATCGCTCGGCGCGCGCGCGGTCCACAGGTCCTCGAGCCCGATCGCGGTCAGGCGCAACGGCGCGGGGTCGTACGGCGGTGCGTCGTGATGAGTCAGGCACACGACATGGCCGACGCCCTCGCCGGCGAGTAACGACCAGTCGATGCGCGCCGGGTACCCCATGCCCGCGATCGCAACCGGGTCTCGGCTCACGAAGTAGATGTCGCCGGGCATCGCCGCATCACCGAGGAAGCCAACTTCGGACGCGGCCGCGATCAGCCTCGGGCGCGCGAGCGGTTCCATCCGGCGCAGAGTCTCGCATGCCGACCCGCGCGGGCCCGGTCGGAGAGGCGTGCGGGAGTCCCGGTGGGCGCGACCCACTCAGGTGTCGAAGCGGGCGAGCACCTCGGAGAATCGTTCTTCGGCGGTGCGACAGATCTCGTCGAAATCGTCGGCCGAGAGGTCGAGTTCGGCCATCGCGTGGGCGTAGCTCTCGAGGTCGGCGTTGTCGTCGGACCCGGCGCCGATCACCTTCGCGATCACGTCGGCGAGATGCACCCCGTAGCAGATCGGATCCATCCCGATGTCGGGCGTGTGGTGGTACGAGATGCCGCGCACGAGCGAGTCGGGGAGCCCCCAAATCTGGGTGATGAGCCCACCGAGTTCGCCATGGTGAACCCCGAGCACCTCGTACTCGGCCTCCATGCGTGTCAGACCACCGTCCTCGCGGGCGCGCGCCAGGGTGCCGAGCAGGTCGTCTCCGAGGAAGCGGCACATGACGAGCTTGCCGACGTCGTGCAACAACGCGGCCGTCACCGTCTCGGGTGGAAGCCGGTGCTTCGCGGCCTTGAGCAACAGTTCACCGGCGAGTGACGCCGCGACCGAGTGGTTCCAGAGGTCCCCTTCGGACAGGCCGTACTCGGGGACATCGCGCGCCATGCGCGACTTCACGTTGACGCCGAGCGCGATCGAGAACACGGTCGAGGTCCCGAGCCGTACCACCGCGTCGCGGACGTTCGTGATCTCGGTGCGGCTCGCGCTCCACGACGAGTTCGCGGCGCGCAGCATCGACGCGGTGAGCGCCTGGTCGAACTGCACGATGTCGGTGATCTCGCCGATCTCGGCCGGCGTCTCGCCGCACACCATGGCGGCGAGGCGTGTCACGCTCACCGGGAGTGGCTCCAGGCACGAGGCGGCCTGGGCGAGGGCATCGAGATCGATCACGGGATACCTCCCGACGAGGGGATGACGCGTTTCCGATCGGCCGGACACGGCGTCGGTTGAGATCTCGTCGTCACGTCCGCGGTTGTCGGACCGCGAGACCCGATCGCTTGAGTCATCCGGCTGCCATTCGAGCCACAGTCGTGCATTCGCGCGAGCCGCGGTCGGGATCACTGGCGTTGGCGTTGCCACAGGAGGGCGGCGGCGATCGCGAGCCCGATCGTCAGCGCGACCATCGGGAGCGGCGAACCGCGCGAGCCCCCACCGTCACTCCCCGTGGTCGGCGCGACCGTCGGCTCGACGAAGGGCGAGTCCGTATCGTCGGTCGCTGACGTGGCAGTCGGTTCCGCGGTGGTGGTGGTCGAGGTCTGGATGTCGTCGATCGTGTCGTCGGTCGTGTCGTGGAACTCGGTCGTCGTCGTCACCTCGACGCTTGACGTCTCGGTCGCGGCGGTCGACGGCGCGGTCGTCATGTCTGTCGGCGTCGTCGAAGCCGGAGGGGGTGGGGGCGGAGGAGGAGGAGGAGGCGAGGTGCTCGTCGTGGTGGTCGCCGCCCGCACCGCGGTGTTCGTGACGTCGACGAGGTCGAGGTCGTCGGGGTCGACCGATCCGTGCGTGAGGGACGCCTGCGCGCTCACGATCCCCTCGGTCGAGGGGCGCACGGTGAAGCGCAACACCATCGACGTGTCGGCGTCGAGGTCGCCGAGGTCGCACGCCCAGTGGTGGGGGAACTTCGTGCAGACGACTCCGTCGGGCTTGGCGACACCGAGCAGGCTCGCCGCCGGCGCGCGCAGGCGCACGACAGCATGTTCGAGCAGTCCCGGCCCCGCGTTGCGCACCGTCACCGTCTCGGTGAGTTCGTGCCCTGCAGTGACTGGATCGGGACTGTCGGTGACCCGCACCGATCCGTCCGCCGCGGCACGCACACGAACCCGAAGCCTCGCCGTGTCGGTGCCGCCGTGGCCGTCGGCCACCCGGTAGACGATCGAGATTCCCCCGACGAAGTCGTCATCGGGTTGGACCTTGAGCCGTCCATCCGTCTTCACGACGATCGCATCCGCGGGATCCGACCAGCTCTTGATCGTCAGTGCGTGTCCCTCGGGATCGTCGTCGTTCTGCAGGACGTCGACCTCGACGAACTCGCCTTGCAGCAACTCGGCTGCGTCGTCGACGGCGACGGGCGCGTCGTTCACCGCCGTCACGACCACCGTCCGTTCGGCGGCCGGACCGTTGCCGCTGCCGTCGTCAGCGACAAACGAGAACCGGCGCGTCCCGCCCGTGGGATCGTCGCTCGGGTTCGAGTACCGGACCGTGCGCAGCACGGTCTCAAAGGCACTCGCCGGCGCGGGACCCGTGAGCACCATTCGTCCGATCGTCGCGTCGTACGTCACGGTCACACCGCCCGAGGGTGTGGCAATGAGCGCGTCCTGCGACGCTCTCCATCCGCTGGTCGTGGTGATCTCGACGCGGTCGACGTCGGGATCGTCGAGTTCAGTCACGGTCGCCGCGCTGTCGATCGGTGTGTCGGGATCATTCTCGGTGAAGGCGACCGATCCGGGGGTCACACCGATGATGGTCGGGTCATTGACAGGGATGACCACGACGTCGCCGCTGATCGCGTTGCTCGGGTCGGTGCCGTCATCGACGATGTAGCTGACCGACCGCATGGCGGTAGTGGGATCATCGCTCGTGTTCGTGTACTCGATCGACTCGAGCGCGGCTTCGTAGGCGGCAAGGCTCGCGGTGCCGGTGAGCGTCAGCGTGCCGGTCGCCGGAGACCAGGCGCCGGTGATCCCGGCCTGGTTCGCGAGGCCGAGGACATCCTCGGTCGCCGAGAAGTTCGCCGTGATCGTGGCGGTCGCGCCGGTGATGCTCGCATTGTCGAGGTCGGCGATCGCCACCGCATTCATGACAACGCGACCCGCGTCGTTCTCGGTGAATGTCACGCTTCCTCCGCCACCAGCAAGTGTCGGTGCGTCGTTCAGCGCGACGATCGTCACGGTGCGGTTCGCCCCGCTCGACGCGGCAGCACCGTCATTCACCCTCACGGTGATCGTGCGATCCAACGGGTTCGGATCGTCGCTCGTGTTCACGTAGGTGACGGCCCGCAGTGCCGCCTCATAGGTCACGACGGGTGCAGCCCCGCTCAGAGTGAGCGTTCCCGTCCCCGAGTCCCAGGCAACGGTGATCCCGCTGCCCGACGTCGCCGCGAGCAGGTCTTCGGCCGCGACGTACGCGCCGGTGATCTGCACCGTCGCGGATCCAAGCGAGAGATTGTCGACGTCGCTGACACTCACGCCCGAGTCGACGACCACCGCGGCGCCGTTCTCGGTGTAGCTCGCGTTGCCGCTACTCGTCGTCACGACCGGCGCGTCGTTCGCCGGAGTAACGGTGATACTGCGCGTCATCGTCGAACTCGGTGTCGTGCCGTCGTCGAGCGTGATCGAGATCGTGCGGGTCGACGCGGCCGGGTTCTCGCTGGGGTTCGTGTAGGTGACGGCCCGGAGCGCGAGTTCGTAGCTCGCGAGGCTCGCACTCCCGCTGAGGCTCAGGGTCGCGGTTGCGGGTGTCCACATTGCCGTGATCCCGCCGCCCGAGGTCCCGGCCAGGGTGTCCTCGCCGTTCACATAGCCACCGCTGATCACGACGCTGGCGCCGACGAGGGTGGCGTTGTCGATGTCCGCGACGGTCACCCCGGGATCGACCGCGACGGGAGCGCCGTTCTCGACGAAGCTCGCGGTCCCGCCGCTGACGCCGAGTTGAGGGGCATCGTTGACCGGCAGTATGTCGATCGTCGCGGTGGACGCGGTCGAGTTGATGCCGGGGTTCACACCGTCGACGACGGTGTAGCTGAACGACGCGTCGGTGTCACGGTTCGCGACCGGCGTGAAGCGCAGGTCGACGCCGCCGCCCGTGAGCGCGAGGATCGATCCGCCGGTGCCGAGCCCGATCGTGCTGCCGTCGCCCTGCGCGAGCGTCCCCCCCGTGACCGACAGGATGCGCACCGCCGCGGGAACCGGGCCTTCGATGTCGCTCAGCGTCGGGGGGGCGAGCCGAACGTTCGGCGCCGCTGGAGCGGGCGTGTCCTCGGGGACGCTTACCGGGCCGCCGCCGGGCGCGACCACCGCCGTGTCGCCACCCGCATCGGGCGGGTCGTTCACGGTTGTGATAGCGATCACGCGGTTGACCGTCGGCGTCGACGCCGTGCCGTCGCTGATGCTCGCACTGACGGTGCGCGGTGGCGTGGTCGGGTTCGCCGAACTGTTCGTGTACGTCACCGCGCGGATCGCGCTCTGCCAGTTCGCGCTCGTCGCCACGCCCGTCAGCGTGAGGGTGCCGGTTCCGCCGTTCCACGATCCGCTGATGCCGAGCGCGTCGACGTACCCGAGGCTGTCCTCCGTGGGGACGTACCCACCGCTGATCTGGAATGTAGCCGTGGTGATGTCGTCCTCGGGATCGGTCGCGATCGCGGCCGCGTCGATGGGGACCGCGCCCGTTCCCTCCACGTACGCGAGCGACCCGCCCGTGAGCGACAAGGTCGGGTTGTCGTGCACGGACGTGACGGCGACGTCGCGTGTCCCGGTGTTGCTCGGGTCGATACCGTCGGTGACCGTGACCGAGATCGTCCGCGTCGACGCCGTCGGTGTCTGCGATGGATTCTGGTACGTGATCTGGCGTAGCACGATCTGATAGGTCGACGCCGGTGCCGCGCCGCTCAGCGACAGCGTGCCCGAACCGCTGTTCCAACTCGCGCTGACACCGCCGCCGCCCGCACTCGCCAGGACGTCTTCGCCCACGACGTAGCCCGACGAGATCTGTACCGTCGCGCCCTGGATCGGATCGAGGTCGATGTCGTCGACCAGGATCCCGCTATCCCACACGACCGCGCCGTCGTCCTCGGTGTACGCGAGCGTGCCTCCGGACGTGACCACGGTCGGCGGGTTGTTGGGCGCGGCCCCGGCGAGCGCCACGCCGAACACGAGGACTCCACCGACGAGCAGCAGGAACGGGAGCGCGAAGCGCCGGGCGCGCGAGCGCGCGCCGAGATCTGCGGCGGTACCAGGGCGCGCGTCACGCGACGGATCGCGCGCGCGCCCGGGCCCTCCACCCGACCCTTCGGGGTGCATGGCGTCTCCATCGGCGATTCGGCCCAGCGGAGAAGGGCCTCGCTCACGGTTCCGGGGCGCCCCCAGCGGGTGATTGCCACGCAGCGCGCGAGGCGCGACCGCGAAGCTTCAGGCGCCGGGTTCCTCGCCGATCTCACGCAGCGCGGCCGCGATTGCAGTGCGGAGTCGCCGTGCGGTGCCCGGCGCGAGGTGCGCGACGAGGCCGTAGCCGGCCCGCCCGACCTCTTCGACGGTCAGCACGACGCGCAACTCGCCCATTCCGCACGCATCGCAGTCGTCGGACAACGCCACCGCCCAGGACACCGGCGCGCGTTCGTCGTCGTCGAGCGGATGGTCGTCGACCGAGTCGTCGATGGATCGGCGCATCCGCAGAGTCTCGCACCGGCGTTGCCCCTCGGCGTCGTTCTCGGCAGGTGTATCCGCCAAGCCAGGTTTCCGAGCCAGGTTTCCGAGCCAGGTCTCCGAGCGGCTCAGAGCAGCGAGAGGACGAGCAGGGCCTGCGCGACGTGGTACGTGATCATGATGAGCACTGATGCGTTGCGGATCGGTGCGACGAAGCGCGTCCAGCCGATCATCGCGTCCGATGCTGCGAAGGTGACGGCGCCCAGCGCGGCGAGCGCCGACCCCGAACCGATCGAGGCCGTGATCATGAGCGAGATGACCACGATGTAGATCGCGACCGGTGGAGCCGCTGCGGCATCGGCGCGTCGCGCCCCGCCCACGATCCGGGTGCCGATAGGGCCGAAGACCGCTGCGACGCCAACCCCGCCGAGCAACGCCGCGGGTGCGTCGATGCCCGCGGCGACGAATCCGCCCACGTAGGCGAGGTGGCCGACGAGGAACGCACCGAGACCCGCGACGAAACGATCGGATGGCAGCATCAGCAGCACGTCGCCCGCCAGCGAACATACGAGTGCGACGACGAACCACAACCGCACCGAGTCGGACGTCGCGTCGAGCGTGACGGCCGCGCCGATCAATGCAGCGAGCGTCGCGGGTTTGCACAGGTATTCGAGTGTGCGGAGGTCGCGGACACGCGACACCCAGTCGCCGAGCGCAAAGCCACCGGCGACGACGAACAACGCGAGCGCCGCCGTGGTCATGAGCGCCGCACGCTACCCGGAGCGGTTGCGGACCGAGGTTAGCGGAGCGTCGCGTCCTCGAGTAATCGCGGTGTGTTTGGCCGAGTCGGGTCGGTCAGGTCGGCGACGTGGGTCGCGATTCGATTTCGGGCGTCATGCCCGCCGGACGCGATGCGTCGGTCGTGTCGCGGACGTCGACGATGTCACCGACGCCGATCGTCGTCTCGAGTTCTTCGAGCGCGTCGTCGATTCGCGACGCGATCGCGCCGGGGTCGGGAATCAATTCGGGGCAGGACATGAACCCGAAGTCGATCGAGTCGCAGTACGACAGCACGGTGATGTTGAGGGCCATGTCGAAGAGCAACGGCCCCATCGGATACATCGCCTCGAGCCGGGCGCCCGCCATGTAGAGCGGCATCGGCGGACCGGGAACGTTGGAGATCACCAGATTCACGGGTGGCGGCGCGGCGCGGCCGAGCCCGGAGATGCTGTACGCGCGCGCCGCCAGGCCGATCAGTCCGGGCGGAGTCGTCTCGGTGAGGCCCATGATGCGGTGGACCGACAGTGCCCGCTGCATCTCTTTGGCGCCCTGCGTGCTCTCGTGGATCACCCTGACCCGCGCTGTCGGATCGTCGAGGTCGGTCGCGAGCGATGCGAACAACGACCCGACCTTGTTGCCGACATCGTTCTTGTCGTCCTCGTTTCGCAGCGACACGGGACACTGCGCGATAAGGGGACTGCGCGGCAGGTCGTCGATGTCGAGCAGATACGAACGAAGCGCTCCCGAACACAGCGCGAGGACGATGTCGTTGAGCTTGACGTCGTAGGCGCGCCGCAGCGCCTTGACCCGATCGAGATCGACGCGCGCCGCGGCGAACCGTCGGCGTGGTGTGAGCGCCCCGTTGAGGGTGGTGCGGGGCGCCGAATACGGCGTCGCCAAAGTGGTCCGGCGCGCCACACCCAACGCCGCGACGCCCTGGCGAACCGTCTGCCCACCGAAGCGCATCGCTCGGTACGGCGACCGTGCGAATGTGTTGAACAGGCCGCGCGCCACCATCTCGGGCGTTGACGGAACCCGTCGGTGGGCAATCGACTCGCGTGTCTCGGTCGGCGCCGGCCGCGGCTCAGGCGTCAGGTCGAGGGTGATCTCGGCAAGACCCGCGCCCGAGACGCCATCGATGATCGCATGGTGGATCTTGGTGAGCACCGCGACCTTGCCGCCGGCGAGGCCTTCGATGAACCACATCTCCCAGAGCGGCTTGCGGCGATCGAGCTTGTAGCTCGCCAACCGGCCGACCAACTCACCGAGTTCGGCGTCACCGCCGGGCGCAGGGACGGCAACGCGCCGGATGTGGAAGTCGGGATCGAAGTCCTGTTCCTCGATCCACCCGGGGCGATCGAGTCCGAGCGGGACGTCCATCATCTTCCAACGGAACTGCGGGAGTTGTGGGAGCCGCTCGATCGTGAGATCGCGGACCCGCTCGAAGCTGAAGCCCGGGACTCCACGCGGGTCGGCGATCATCACCGCCGACACGTGCATGTGCCACTCGGGAGTCTCGCCGTAGATGAACGCGGCGTCTTGGCCACCCATCCGCAACATCGCTGCCCCCTCGTCCTGGTGCTCGCGGCTGCGGTCCACGGCCGGGGATGATCGGGACCAGGGGTAGTTTGCCACTCGATGCCTGCGCCTGCACCGACCTCGGAGAGTGAGTCACCCGGCCGCGGCGAACCCGCCAGTGCGGTGCCGGCGCCTCGGATGCACCGGCGCGACGCCGCCGGCGTCCCTCGGGTGAACGTGACGCTGGGTGTGCGCGCACACGTGCTCGCCGACGACGCCATCCGCGTCGCGTTCGCACGCCTGCGGCGGCCGCCGACCGACCTCGAATGGGCGCGCACCCACCACGAGTCGGCACTCGCGGCAGATCGGTTCGCGCGCGAGGGTTGGCTCGGTGACGTACGCGCCTTCCACCCCGAACCCGCGCCGCTCACCGACCCGGCGCTCCGCGCGAGCCGGGCCGCGCAGCGCCGCGTCGAACGCATGAAGTTCGACAGCCGCTGGGTGCCGCCCACCGACATCGGGCGCGATCGCTGGGTCGCCGACTCGACGAACGCGATCGCGCGCGCCACCGTGCTGCGCCACCGCAAAGGTCCGCGCCCGTGGGTGATCTGCATCCACGGCACCGAGATGGGCCGCGACGCGGACCTGCGATCGTTCCGAGTCGGACGCCTATACGACGAACTCGGCTGCAACGTGGTGCTGCCGATCCTTCCACTGCACGGCCCGCGCCGCGGCGAGTCGGCCATCCAACTCCCGTCGATCGACGTGATGGACAACGTCCACGGGTTGGCACAGGCGGCGCACGACGTCCGCCGTATCGTCAGCTGGGTCCGCGAACAACAGCCGACCCGAATCGCGATCATGGGCGTGTCGCTCGGTGGCTACGTCACCGCACTCGTCGCCGGACTCGAACGCGAACCGTTCGACTGTGTGCTGCCGATCATCCCCGCAACCGATTTCCCCTCGCTGTTCCGGCGACAGTCGCCGCCTGACATCGTCGCCCGCCTCGACGCGATGGACGAGGCGACGCGGGCCGTGCACTCGGTCGTGTCGCCGCTTCGCTTCACGACGGTCACGCCGCGGTCACGCCGCGCGATCGCCGCCGGTCTCGCCGACAAGTTGATCGATCCCGTCGACCAGGTCGCTCCGCTGTGGGAACACTGGGACCGGCCCCTCATTCACTGGTACCCGGGCGGCCACGTCGGCCATCTCGTGCGCCGCGACCTGCGCACGTTCATCATCACGACGCTCAGCCGATCCGGGATCGCCACCGTCTGAACCCCCGCGAGGAGACCGCCATGGGCTTCCATCACGTCGCAGTCACCACCACGGACCTCGACGCCACCCACCGCTTCTACACCGATGCCATGGGCTTTCGGCTCGTCAAGGTCATCGCTGCGCCGAACCCCGAATCACGCGAGGGTGAGCAGCCGTGGTCGCGCCACGTGTTCTACGACACGGGCAACGGCGAGATGTTCGCGGTGTGGGACATCCACGACTCGGCGCTCGGCGAGTACGACCCTGCCATCGCCACCGGGCTCGGTCTGCCGATCTGGTCGAATCACATCGCCTTTCACGCGTCGAGCCTCGACGATCTCGCCGCCCGCCGAGAGCGGTGGCTCGACCAGGGCATCGACGTGCTCGAGGTCGATCACGGTTGGTGCACGAGCATCTACACGACCGACCCCAACGGCATCATGGTCGAGTGGTGTGTCACGACCCGTGACTTCACCGACGTCGATACCCGCGAAGCCGAGCGGTTGCTCCACGCCGAGTCGCCGCAGCTCGACGCGGGCAAGCGCCCCAAGCTGTACCGCGCCGCCGACCGCACACCGGCCTGAACCACCGCGACGGCCGAGACGGCCGCGACGCGCGCGACGCGCGCGTCAGCCGATCACCCGCGCCGCCCGCAGCAGCGCGAGTTCGTCGTCGCTGCGACCGGCGAACTCACGGAGCACCGCGACCGTATCGGCGCCGAGGTCGCGTCCGACGTGGCGCACACCGCCGGCGGTACGGCTCAGTTTCGGCACGACCCCTTGCATGGGGACCGGTCGGTCGAACCCCGGCGCGGCGAGCCGCAGGATCATGTCGCGCGCGGCGATGTGTGGATCGACAGCCAGGTCGGCCGCGGTGTTGATCAATCCCACGGGGACGCCGTGCCCTTGGAGCCGCGCGAGCACGACAGCGTGCGGCCGGGTCGACGTCCACGCGGCGATTTCGTCATCGAGTCGCGCTTGATTGGCCGCACGCGCCGCGAAGTCGTGATAGCGCACGTCGATCGCGAGGTCGGAGCGATCCATCGCGGCACAGAGCCGCACGAAGATCGGGTCGGCGTTCGCCGCGATGACGACGTCCCTGCCGTCGGCGCACGGATAGGCATTGCTCGGCGCGACCCCAGGCAGAATCCCGCCTGTGCGGCCGCGCACCTCGCCACCGATCTCGTGATCGGCGACGGTCGATTCCATCAGCGCGAGCACCGCTTCGTAGATCGCGACATCGACCTCTTGGCCCTTGCCGCTGCGACTGCGCTCGTGTAACGCCGCGAGCGTGCCGATCACCGCGAACAGCGCCGCGAGTGAGTCGCCGAGCGACACGCCGGCACGCGCCGGAGGCCGGTCCGGATCGCCGGTGATGTGACGCAGCCCTCCGACCGCTTCGGCGATCGATCCGAAGCCAGGCTCGCTGGCGCGCGGTCCGGTCTGGCCGTAACCGCTCACGTGCGTGAAGATCACGGCCGGATTGCGCGCCGCGATGCGGTCGTAGCCGATTCCCCATTCGGCCGCGAGTCCCGGCCTGAAGTTCTCGAGCACCACATCGACGTGCGCCGCAACGTCACGGACGGCTGCCCTCCCCCGTTCATCGCGGAGATCGATGGCCACAGAGCGCTTGTTGCGGGCGATCGCCGGCCACCACAACGAGACCCCACCCACGGTGCGGTAGCCGCGCATCGGGTCGCCCGTCCCCGGAGGCTCGATCTTGATCACCTCGGCCCCGAGGTCACCAAGCAGCTGCCCGGCGAACGGGCCGGCGATGAAACTGCCGAGTTCGAGCACCACCAAGCCATCGAGCGCGCCGGCCACGGCGGAGGTCGCGTCGAGTTGCCCGATGCGCGCGCCATCGATCGGATCGTGGTTCACGACTGAGCGACGCTACGACGCGCCGACCGCCCGTCGAGGATCCGCCGGTGGACCTTCCCGATCCCTCCGCGTCGCCGCGCCGGTAGCGTCGAGCGGTCACGACGGGTATCCGGCACGGAGACGGGACTGGCATGAAGGTGCGGGTCGGCTACGGCATCACAGGAGCACGACCGCTCGCGCCCGCCGCGTTCGCGGCCCTCGTCGACGCGCTCGAGGGGCACGGTTGGGACTCACTGTGGTTGTCGGAGCGGATCGGCGCACCTTCACCGGATCCCGTCACCGCCCTGGCGTACGCCGCCGGGCGAACCCGACGGATCAAGTTCGGGACGAGTGTGTCGGTGCTGCCGGGTCGAAATCCCGCCGATCTCGCCAAGCAATGGGCGACCCTCGATCAGCTGTCGGGCGGACGCGCGCTCCCCGCGTTCGGACTCGGAGTGGTGCACCCGAACGAACAGCAAGCCTTCGGCGTCGAGCGCGGCGAGCGCGTGGCTCGCTTCGAGGAGATGCTGCCGCTGCTGCGCCGGATCTGGAACGAGGACTCGGTCGATCACGACGGAGCGTTCTTTCAGTACGAAGGGCTACGCGTCGAGCCGAAGCCGACGAAGCGGCTTGACGTGTGGATGGGAGGGCGAGCACCCGCGGAACTGCGGCGCATCGGTCGACTCGCCGACGGCTGGCTCGCGAGTTTTGCGATGCCCGAAACGTGCGCGCGAGGCCGCGACGCGATCGAGCGGGCTGCACGCGACGCCGGTCGGGCGATCGAACCCGATCACTTCGGTGCGATGATCTTCTACCGGCACGGCCCGCTCGCCGAAGGCGTCGCTCAGCTCATCGCCAGCCGACCTGGCAACGACGTCGACCCCGAGGTGCTCGTGCCCGACGGCTTCGACGCGGTGCGCGATCGTTGCCTCGAGTACGTGAGGGCGGGGATTTCGAAGCTCGTGCTCGTGCCCTTCACCGAGCCGCGCGATTGGGGCGAAGAGCTCGCTGCCGGCGCGGCCGCAATCCGTGCGATCGAGACCTGAGCGAGACAGCTGGCCGGTGCGCGATTCCGGGTGCGATTTACGCTGCGATGTCCGGGGCCCGCCTGGTGGTCGTCATCGCATGTCAGGGTGCCAACACCAGCGGCGGCAGCGGCAACGGCACGACGATCGGTTCGTTGACCCCGGTTCTCGTTCTCTAGCGGGCCCGGGCGGGGACCCTGCGTCAGCGACGCTCGTAGCTCCATTCACCGACACGCGGCATCGTGAGCCGGTGCCGCGGCGACGTCTCCTCAAGCCGCGACGTGTCCTCGTAGGCGGCGTCACCCTGGTAGATCGCGACCCCGAACCCGTCGCCGAAGTGGATGCGCGGCCGGAAGTCGAACGGTTCCTCGTCACCCAGACCTTCGAGCGCGGCCGCGACGCCGTCGAAACGACGTAGCGACTCCAGGGTCACGAACTGCGGCGGCGCGAGGTCGATCTCGCCGCCGAGTCGGGCCGCGAGCGCCGCGGCGGGCGCGAACCAGCGCAGCGCGTCGGACTCGATGCCGTCGGCAACCGCCTCGCCGCTCCCCTCGCCGAGAGGCCCGGCGAAGAACCATGTCGCGAACCGCTTCGGTGCGATGTCGGGGGTCGTCCAGTTCGACACGTGCACGAGCGCAGCCGCGTGCACGAGAACGCCGGCCTCTTCGTGCGCCTCGCGCACCGCCGCCACGCGGGCCGCGTCGAGTTCGTCGCGCGCACCCACCCAGTCGGCGTCATCGACCCGGCCACCGGGGAAGACCCATGCTCCACCATGAAAGTTCATCTTCGACGAGCGGCGGCCCATCAGCACTTCGAGTCCGTCGGGACCGTCGCGCAGAATCGCGACCGTCGCCGCGGGTCGTGCCTCGGCACCACTCGGCTCGAGCCTTCCCCCACTCGCCTCGCGGATCCACTTGCTCATGGCGCCGCACTCTACGGCGTGCGCCGCTTCGGTGACTCAGCGACGACGCTCGCCGTTGGTCGGTTGGAGCCGCGCGGTCAGGGTGCGGTCGCGGCCTCGAGTGCCTCGATCGCGGTCGGTGTTTCGAGCGCGGCCAGCGTCGCACCCGCGAGCACGAACAATCCCCCGATCACGATCTGTGGGTTGACCGGGTCGTCGAAAGCGAGTGCCGTGAGCACGATCCCGAACGGTGCTTCGAGCATCATGATGATCGCCGTGCGGGCCGAGCCCAGCGGGCCGACGACCACGAACCACAACGTGAACGCGGCCGCGGTCGCCACGGCCATCGCGCCGATCGGCGCGATGGCATCGCCGGGCAAGGCGCCGAAGTCGCCGCGCGCGACTCCCCACGCGCTCACGCCGAGCGAGGCGCCAAGCGCGACCCAGCCGGCCGACGTGAGCGGCTCGGTCCGGCGAACCAAACGCGCGCTCAGGAGCACATAGCCCGTGTAGCACGCGATCGACGCGGCGACGTACACGACGCCGAGCCCGGCCAGATGTGCGTCGCCTCCCGATCCGAATGCGACGACCGTGGTGCCACCCACGGCGAATACCACGGCCGAGGCGATCCGCACCGAGGCGCGCAACGCGCCGAGTACGACCTCGCACAGCGCGACGATCACGACATGGGTGTAGAAGAGCACGACGATGATCGACGTCGAACCGTGGCGGATGGCCAGGAAGAAGAAGATCGACTCGACGCCGTACGCGACCACCCCGAGCATGACGACGCGAACACGTTCGCCCGGGGCGGGAACGAGCGGTCGCCGCAGCGCCGCGAGAACCGCCAGCATCACCAGCGCGGTGAGCGCGAAGCGCACCGACAGCATCGCGGTGATCCCTGCACCGGTGCGTTGCGTGGCCCTGCCCCACACGAGCGTGTTCGCGAATGCGAACGCGCCGAGCATCGCGAGCGTCGCGTGGCGCAACGCGGCAGTCAGATCCCGGTGATCGCGCCCGCGATCATCCCCAGCGTGAACAGCCCACCAGCACGGCGCGTCAGCAGGAACGAGTGCGGCGCGAACCACAACGGCCACACCGGATTGGGCACCGGAGACTCCGGTGGCTTCGGAGAGTCGTATGCCGTCCAGACTCGTTTCGCGAGCGGGTACGACAGCGCTACGACGATGGTCCACACCGGCAGGACGCGCGTCGCAGCGAGCACGAGGACGAAGCCGTAGAAGGCCACGAACATGCCCTGGGTCACGCGGCGGGCGCGGACGTCGCCGAGCAGAACCGGCAACGTGTTCGTGCCGTCGGGCCCGTCCCACGCTGCCTTGTCGATGTGTTTGCCCATGAGCACGGTGGTGCACAGCACCGCGTACGGCAACGATGCGAGGACCACCGCGCCCGGCGCGGTGCCGGTTGCCGCGTAGTAGCAGCCCCCCACCATCAAGGGGCCCCACACGACAACAACGGTAGGTTCGCCGAGGCCGCGCTTCTTCAGGCGGAGCGGGGGCGCCGTGTACGCCGCTGACAGCACGAAGCCCCCGAGGGCGAACGCGACGATCCAGCCGTCGCGCGCGAGCGTGAGGACGATCATGATCGCGAGGCACAGCGTGTTGACGGCGAGCACAAGTCCGGCGAGACCGCGCTTGGTGATGACTCCCGACAGCACGGGATGCGGGGAGTAGAGGTTGCGCGGGTAGTCCTCGCGGTCCGTGCCGACCTCGACGTCAAAAAGGTCGTTCATCAAGTTGTTCGCCATGTGCGCGAACAGGATCCCCGCGGCCGAGAGCGCGAACCATCCCCACTGCACGTCGGCGTCGCGATACACGGCGAGCAGACCCGCGAGCGAGGCTGCGACGAGCGTCATCGGAAGGACGCCGGCGCGGGTCAGATAGAGCCACTTGCTCACCGGGTCCATACGGCCGCGCGGCGGATTCGTCGTGGCGAGCACGTACAACCATTTCTGTACGAGTCGCGGCTCGCTCGTGTCAACTCCCGGATCGGTCGTGCCCGGATCGGTCGTCGTCGCCATGGCGTGGCAGGTTAATTCGCAGCTGGGCTTCGGTCGGAGGCACGAAGATCCGGGAACCAACGGGTGGGGTTCTGACCGGCGGCCTACCTCGGTTCGCCACACCGATCCTCGGACTAGCGGATTTTCGACATAACCGGGAATGTCTGATTTCCGCTGGCAAGTGTCGCGCCGACAGCGCATGATCACCGGGCGATGCTCGACGAGGACCAATGCTGGCGGATCTGCGACGCGCACGACGCGCGCTTCGACGGTCGCTTCATCGTCGCGGTGCGCACGACGCGGATCTACTGCCGACCGTCGTGCCCGGCTCGCCCGCTGCGCCGAAACGTGACCTTCTTCCCGACCGCGGCGGCGGCGCAGCAAGCTGGCTACCGGGCATGCAAGCGCTGTCGCCCCGACGCCGCACCCGGATCACCGGAGTGGAACCTACGCAGTGATGCGGTCGCTCGGGCGATGCGCCTGATCGCCGATGGCGTCGTCGATCGTGACGGTGTCGCCGGGCTCGCGAGCCAACTCGGGTACAGCGACCGTCACCTCACGAGGCTGATGAGCAGCGAACTCGGAGCTGGTCCGCTCGCGATCGCCCGTGCGCAACGGGCCCAGACGGCACGAACGCTTCTCGAAACGACGGACCTACGCGTCAGCGATGTCGCTCACGCCGCAGGCTTCGGCAGCATCCGCCAATTCAACGACACGATCCGCGAGGTGTTCGCCAGCAGTCCTACCGACCTGCGCCGCGGCGCATCGCACGATCGACAACGCGAACCCGGCCGCCTTGCGCTGAGGCTCGCGTATCGCGCACCGTTACCGAGCGATGTGCTGTTGAGATTCCTCGCCGCGCGCGTGATTCGCGGCGTCGAGAGCGTTGACGAAGCCGGATACCACCGCGTCCTACGCCTACCGCGCGGCATTGGAGTCGTTCACGTCCGTACTCCCAGCGAAGCCGACAGCCCACACCTCGTGATCGCACTCGATCTCGAGCACCTCGCCGACCTCCCCGTCGCGGTGCAACGGGTCCGCGCCACCCTCGATCTCGACGCCGACCCGGAAGCGATCGACTCGGTGTTACGCAAGGACCCCGCACTTCGGCGTTCCCTGCGCGCTCGACCGGGGTGCCGCGTCCCTGGGACATCGGATCCGACCGAACTGCTGGTGCGGGCCGTGCTCGGGCAGCAGGTCTCCGTGGCCGGGGCGCGCACGCTCGCCGCGCGGCTCGTCGCGCGCCTCGGCACGCCGGTCGTGGACCAGGGCGAACTCACGCACGCATTCCCCGATGCCGAGACCATCGCCGACGCAGACCTCTCCTGGCTCGGGATGCCCAGCGCGAGGCGCGCCACCGTGCGCGATGCATGCAGCGCGATCGCGGGCGGCAAGCTCGTCCTCGATCCGGGCCGCGACCGTGACGAGTTACGCCGCGAACTCGACGCGATCCGCGGCATCGGACCGTGGACCACCGAGTACATGGCGATGCGCCTGTTGCACGATCCCGACGCGTTCCCCTCCACCGATCTCGGCGTCTTGCACGGCGCGCGATCGTTGGGACTGCCCAGCGACCCGCGTGCGCTCACGGATCATGCCCAGCGCTGGCAGCCGTTCCGTGCCTACGCCGTCCAGCACCTCTGGAACGCCCTCGACCCGGGAGAAACCCGATGATGACACCGAACACGAAGCCTCAGACCCCGACCGTGCCCAGGTCGAGCGCGGCCGCGACGGGCACGACACGCGCCCGACCGAATCGTGTACGCGCGGACGTTGCGACGTGGCAAGGGCGTTTCGGCCCGTTCACTGCCGTCGTCCGCGACGGCGTCGTGCTCGCGAGCGGGTGGACCTCCGACGTCGATTGGCTCGTCGCGCTCGTCGCGGCCGCGGACCGTCCCTCCGAACTGCGTGAACGGCGGACGCTGGGCGACGTCAGCCGCGCGGTCGATGCCTACGACGCGGGTGCGATCACCGCGATCGACGCGATCCCGGTGCACCAACACACCGGAGCTTTCCACCATGAGGTGCGTGAGCAACTGCGCGCCATCCCGCCCGGAGCACCACTCAGCTATGCAGAACTGGCGGCCGCTGCCGGGCGGCCGCGCGCCGCCCGAGCTGCCGGAACGGCCTGTGCACGGAACCCGACGTCGCTCTTCGTGCCCTGCCATCGAGCGGTCGGCAGCAACGGCTCGCTGCACGGCTTCGGTTGGGGGCTCGCGCTCAAGGCCGCGCTGCTCGACCACGAATGCGTGCACGCCACGCTCGGGTCCGACACGCCCGGAGAGGTCCCAGGAGGGCTTCGTAGACTCCCGTTGTGACTGCGGCTGCGATCGACATCAACGACTTCTACTCGCTCGACGACACGCTGACCGACGAGGACCGGCTGCTACGCGACACGGTGCGCCGCTTCGTCGACGACAAGTGGATGCCGATCGTCGCCGACCACTTCGAGGCGGGCACGTTTCCGCGCGACCTGGTACCCCAGATCGCCAACCTCGGCTTGCTCGGAATTCATCTCGACGGTTACGGATGCGCCGGCGCACCTGCGACGGCATACGGAGTCGCGTGCCGCGAACTCGAGCGCGGCGACAGCGGATTGCGGAGCTTCGTGTCGGTCCAAGGATCGCTGTGCATGTTCCCGATCTGGAAGTACGGAACGGAAGAACAGAAGCACGACTGGCTGCCGCGCATGGCCGCCGGCGAGTTCATCGGCTGCTTCGGTCTCACCGAACCTGACCGCGGCTCGGACCCGGGTTCGATGCTCACGCGCGCGACGCGTGACGGCGACGACTGGCTGCTCAACGGCGCGAAACGTTGGATCACGAACGCGACGATCGCCGACCTCGCCATTGTCTGGGCGCAGACCGACGAGGGGATCCGTGGCTTCGTCGTGCCGACCGACACCAAGGGGTTCGACGCCCGGCCGATCGAGAAGAAGCTCTCGCTGCGCGCGTCGGTGACCGGCGAGTTCTACCTCGACGACGTACGCGTTCCCGAGCGCTTTCGCCTCCCGGGCGCCACCGGGCTCAAGGGCCCGTTGTCGTGCCTCTCCGAGGCTCGCTACGGGATCGTGTGGGGCGCGGTCGGAGCGGGTCTGGCCTGCCTCGAGGCCGCACGTGACTACGCGACCGGCCGCCCCCAGTTCGACCGACCGATCGCGGGATTCCAGCTCACCCAGGCGAAGATCGCCGACATGCTCACCGACATGACGAACGCGTCGTTGCAGGCGTACCGCCTCGGCGCGCTCAAGGAGGCCGGGCGGGCGCGACCGGCGCACGTTTCGATGGCGAAACGACACAACGTGCGGGCCGCGCTCGACACCGCCAGGACGGCTCGGACGATCCTCGGCGCGAACGGCATCAGCCTCGAGTACCCGGTCATCCGCCACATGGTCAACCTCGAGAGCGTGCTCACCTACGAGGGCACCGAGGAGATTCACACGCTCGTGCTCGGCGAAACCGCGACCGGCCTGTCGGCCTACCGATGAACGAGATCTTCCGAGACTCGACCCACCCGATCGAATCGCGGGTCGAGGACCTGCTCGCGCGGATGACGCTCGAGGAAAAGGTGGCGCAGCTCGCGTGCGCATGGTCGACGCAACTCGTCGAGTCCGACGCGTTCTCCGAGCGGCGCGCCGCACAGCACCTCGCGAACGGGATCGGTGAGATCACGCGCATCGGTGCGTCGACCGGGCTGCGGCCGCAGGGAAGCGCCGCGTTCGCGAACGCAATCCAGCGCTACCTCGTCAAACACACGCGCCTCGGGATCCCCGCCATCGTCCACGAGGAGTCGACCGCCGGGCTCTGTGCTCGTGACGCGACACAGTTCCCGCAGGCGATCGGGCTCGCGTCGACCTGGAACCCCGATCTCGTTGAACGCATGGCCGGCATCATCCGCGAACAGATGCTCGCCGTCGGCGCCCGTCACACGCTCGCGCCGGTGCTCGACATCGCTCGCGACCCACGGTGGGGGCGAGTCGAAGAGACCTACGGGGAGTCGCCGTATCTCGCGGGCCGCCTCGGAGTCGCCTACGTGCGCGGGCTGCAGACCGACGATCCGCGGCGCGGCGTCGCGTGCACGGGCAAGCACTTCCTCGGCTACGGCCTCTCCGAGGGTGGCATGAACCACGCGCCAGTGCACCTCGGGTCGCGCGAGCTGCGCGAGGTGTTCGCCGAGCCATTCCGCTGCGCGATCGACGAAGCCGGGCTCGCCACGATCATGAACGCGTACAACTCGATCGACGGGCTCGCGTGCGGCGCGTCCAAGGCGATCCTCACCGATCTGTTGCGCGGCGAACTGGGGTTCACGGGGGCGGTCGTCGCCGACTACTTCACGACCGGGTTGCTCATGGCGCACCATGCCGTCGCCGCCGACGAGGGCGAGGCCGGTCAGCGCGCACTCGAGGCCGGCCTCGACATGGAGTTGCCAGCGTTGCACTGCTACGGCGCGCCGCTCATGGAGCGTGTTCGCGACGGTCGTCTCAGCGAGGCGATCATCGACCGCTCGGTGCGCAGAGTGCTGTACCTCAAGTTCGTGCTCGGCCTGTTCGAGCAGCCCTACGTCGAGGTCGATGCCGCGCCGATCCGGTACCGCACCGCCGACGCGACGACGGTCGCACGCGAACTCGCCAGGCAGGCGATCGTGCTGCTCGAGAACGACGGAGTGCTGCCGCTCGACCCGGCCCGTGGACCCATCGCGGTCGTGGGGCCCGCGGCCGACGACCCACGTCTGCTCCAGGGCGACTATTCGTATCCCGCGCACGTCGAGATCGTGTACGCCAACCGCGGTGCCGACACGGGCTCGATACTGCCCGCCGCGGGCGGAGCGTTCCAGCCCGGTCCGTACTTCCCTCCGACCGTCACCCCGCTCGCCGCCATCCGCGCGCTCGTCGGGCCCGATGTGGATGTCCGTTACGCCGCAGGTGGCAGCGTGCACGAGTCGAGCGACGCCGACCTCGACGGGGCTGTCGCCGCGGCGCGTGGCGCGGCCGTCGCGATCATCGCAGTCGGCGGCCGATCCGGCCTGCTCGCCGACTGCACGACCGGTGAGTTCCGCGACGCGACCGACCTCGCGCTCACGGGCCGGCAAGCCGAGTTGATCGCCCGCGTCGCCGCGACCGGGACGCCCACCGTCGTCCTCGTGATGAGCGGCCGGATTCACACCCTCGAAGACGTCATTCCCCATGCCAACGCGCTGATGTGGGCAGCGCCGCTCGGCGAACAGGGAGGCGCCGCACTCGCCGACGTCGTGTTCGGGCGGGTCCCGCCCAGCGGGCGGTTGCCGATCTCGATCCCACGCCACGTCGGGCAGATTCCTGTCCATCACGACCACCGAAGCGGAGGCGGGCGCAGCCAGATGCTCGGTGACTACATCGACCGGCCCTCATCGCCTCGGTACTGGTTCGGCGAGGGACGTTCGTATTCATCGGTCGACTACCTCGCACTCGACGTCGATGCACCGGCGACAGCGACCCCTGCTCGCGTCGGCGTGACGGTCGAGAACGCCGGCTCGACGCCGATCACCGAGGTCGTTCAGCTCTACGCGCGCGACCTGGTCGCACGAGTTGCTCGGCCCGTTCGCCAGCTCGTGGGCTTCAGGCGCGTCGCGCTCGGACCCGGCGCCGCCGCAACGGTTGAATTCGTGGTCGACCCGACGCAGTTCGCGTACTACGACGAGCGTTTGCGCCTTGTCGTCGAGCCAGGCGAGGTGCAGTTCATGTCGGGTCCTCACAGCGGCTCGTTGAACCTCGTCGCCACGCTGATCATGACGGGCGACGAACGCGTCGTCGCGCCCAACGATCGGGTGCCCACTTCGGTCCGAGTGCTCACCGACGGCGCGCGGTGACCGCGCGTTACGAGCGACGGCTCATTCGGCGCAGCAGGTATGCGGTGCCGACACCGACGCCCGCACCGCCGGTCACGATGCCGGCACCGATCGCAGCTCGCAGTCCGTGGCGCGGCTCGACGCGCAGGATCTCCCACTCACGTTCGAGTGCAATCGACCGCAGCGCCTTGTCGGGGTTGACCGCGACGGCCCTGCCAACCCGTTCGAGCATCGGCTGGTCGCTGATCGAGTCGGAGTAACCCCACGAGGCGTCAAGGTCGATGCCGGCGCGTTCGGACTCGGACTCCATCGCTACGACCTTGCCCGATCCGTAGCAGAACGGTCCGACGAGTCGGCCCGTGTAGGTGCCGTCGGCGTCGGTCTCGGCGCGAGTTGCAAGCGCGCCGGTCATGCCGAGCGCACGTGCGACCGGTTCGACGACCTCGATCGGCGAGGCAGAGCACAGGTAGGTCGGCACACCGGCGCGTTCGTGATCGAGGATCCGGCGGTAGATCTCGGGGTACACGTTCAACAGGATCGGACCGAGCACCTCGGGCAGCAACGCTTCGAGCCCCGCCCGCGTGCGGCCCTGTACCGCGGCGAGTACTTGGTCGCGCGCAGCTTCGGACTGTTCGTCGGACGCGCCCCGCCGCTTGAACCAGAACGTCTTCCACGCGCCGCGCAGCAACATCCGGCGCGAGTAGAACCCCGACTTCACCGCAGCCTTGGCGAAGAAGTAGGTGCTCGCGCCCGACATGACCGTGCGGTCGAGATCGAAGAAGGCGCCGGGAGCCTTTGCGGGGTCAGCGGGGTCAGCCATGAGACCCGATTGTCGCGCTCAGTTGCGCGGAACCTTGCTCCACGGCACGTCACGGTCGACCCGTGGCTCGCCCGGGAGCCCGAGCACCCGCTCGCCCAGGATGTTGCGCATGATGTTCGTCGTCCCGCCCTCGATCGAGTTCGCCTGGACTCGGAGGAACGCCTTGGTGGGCGACGACAGGTCGAGCGCGGTGCGCGGGCGCTCGAACGTGTAGCCGTCATAGAGCACGGACTCCATGCCACGCTGGTTCATCACCCAGTTCGCGATCCGCTGGTTGAGCAGCGCCATCGCCAGCTTGCCCGTCGAACCCTCGGGACCGGGTGTCCCCTTCTTGCGGTTGCCCGAGGCGCGAATGTTCGTCAAGCGCAGGCACTCGGCGTCGACCCACATCTTCATCAACTCGTCACGCGCGACGAGATCGTCGCCGGCACCCTGTTTCCAGACGTTGACGGCCGACCCGATCAACCCGCTGCCGCGCGGCGCAACCTGACCTCCGATCGACACGCGCTCGTTCATAAGCGTCGTGAGCGACACGTGCCAGCCCTCACCCACGTCGCCGAGCCGCTCGGAGTCGGCGATCCTGACGTCGCTGACGTACACCTCGTTGAACTCGGCCTCACCCGTGATCTGCACGAGCGGCCGGACGTCGACGCCTGGGTCGTGCATGTCGATCACGAACATCGTGAGGCCCTTGTGCTTCACGGCCTCCGGGTCGGTGCGAGCGATGATGATGCCGTAGCGGGACAAGTGCGCGAGCGTCGTCCACACCTTCTGGCCGTTCAGGATCCACTCGTCGCCGTCACGCTCAGCACGCATCGAGAGGCCGGCGACGTCGCTGCCAGCTCCCGGCTCGGAGAACAACTGGCACCAGATCTCCTCGCCGGTGAACAGCGGGCGCAGGTAACGCTGCTTCTGTTCGTCCGAGCCGTGGGTGACGACGGTGGGCGCGCACATGCCGTAACCGATCGGGTTGCGTCCGTACGGCGACGGGCCGCGTCGCTTGCCGATCTCGCCGTTGATCGTGTTCTGCAGCTTCGGTGTCAGGCCGAGCCCACCGAAACCCTCCGGGAAGTGCACCCACGCGAGGCCGAGGTCGTACTGCACGCCAAGAAACTCCTCGGGCGTGGCTGATTCCGGCGAACACTTCGCGAACAACTCGTCGAGGAGTTCGAGGACGCGCGCTTCGTCTGACACTGCCGCCATCTCCTTCTCGGTGCTTCCTGAGTGCCCGGCGTTCTCCGCGGACATTTGCGCTGGTCGAGACCCGTCGCCCGCGAACTTGACCAACCGGTCAAGAGTACGGCGCGGGGCGTCCCCGGAGCCAACCCATGTCGGTCCCGCCCTCGGCGCCCTGTCACGATCGGCGCGCCGTCGCCGGAGAGAGTCGCGGGGAAGACTTGCGCGGATCCAGTTCGACCAGCACCATGATCGGCGTATGCGACGCTTCCTCGGCCTGTGTGCCGCGGCGACGCTCGCAGTGGGGGGGCTGAGCGCGTACTCGACAGCGGGCACCGGAAGTGCCGTGTACGCCAACGCGTGCGCGGGCACCCTCGCCACTTCGGCAACCGGTCCGGTGACGAACCCCGACATCCGTGAGGCCTCGGGAATCGTGGCCAGCCGTCGTCAACCGGGCATCTTCTGGGTGCACAACGACAGCGGGGACAGCGCCCGGTTCTTCGCGATCGATGCCGCCGGTCGGCGCCGTGCGACCTACGTCCTGCGCGGCATCACTGCGCTCGACTGGGAGGACATCGCGCTCGGACCGGGACCGATCGCCGGCGTCGACTACCTCTACATCGGTGACATCGGCGACAACTTCTTGCTGCGCGACTCGGTACGCGTGCTGCGATTGCGCGAGCCGACGGTGCCCGCCGTTGCAACCGTGCGCGTCATCTCGAGCGGCGTCGCGAGCTTGCGCCTGCGGTACCCCGACCGGCGACGCAACGCCGAGGCGATGATGGTCGATCCGCGCACGGCGATGCTCTACCTCGTGACGAAGCGAGTCGGGAGCGAGGGGATCCGGATCATGAGGACCCGCGCGACATGGCCGCACGGATCGCTCGTCACGCTCATCAGCTCGGGGCGCCCGAGCCTGCCGAACGGCGGCAACGTCACCGCGATCGACATGAGCCGTGACGGCCGCACGATCGCGCTCCGCACCTACAACGACGTGTACGTCTACGACGTCGCGACCGGCGCGGGCGCCGCGACCGCGCTCCAGTCGCTGCCGTGCGTCGCGAACGCTGCCCTCGAGCCGCAGGGTGAGGCGATCGCGTTCCACGCCGACGACCGCGGCTTCGTCACCATCAGCGAAGGCCCGAACCAACCGCTCAACCACCGCGACGCGTGACAGGGTCTCGCCCGTGCCACGGATGCGCTTCGCCGCGGGTGCGCTGGCACGCAACTCGCGATTGGCCGCCCTCGGGCTCCGTCGCACCGCACGGAGTGCCCGTCATCGCGTGCACCGACGGTTCGCGCGGACCGAGGCACGCGCCGCACTCGATGACGCGCACCAACTCCGCAACGCAGCCGATGTCGCCGCGGTCCTCGGTGCGATGAAGGGCGCGCTCATGAAACTCGGCCAGATGGCGAGCTACCTCGACGAGTCGATGCCCGAGGCGATGCGCGACGCGCTCACGACGCTCCAACAGGACGCACCGCCGATGAGCGCCGAACTCGCCGCCGACACCTTCGCGGCCGAACTCGGCCGGCCGCCGAGCCGGCTATTCGCCGAGTGGGATCCCGTTCCGATTGCCGCCGCGTCGATCGGTCAGGTGCACCGCGCGGTGACCCGAGACGGTCGCTCGGTCGCGGTGAAAGTGCAGTATCCGGGGGCCGACCGGGCGATCCGCAGCGACCTCGAGACGACCGATCTGCTGTTCCGCGCCATGAGCATGATGTTCCCCGGCCTCGAGCCGCGTGTTGTCGTGGCCGAACTCCGGGCCCGGCTCGTCGAAGAACTCGACTACCGGATTGAGGCCGACAACCAACGGCTGTTCGCCGACTGGTACCGCGACCACCCGTTCATCACGGTCCCCGATGTGTTCCCCGACCTCTCCAGTGCACGCGTGCTCACCACCGAGTTCGCGACCGGCGCACGCTTCGCCGAGGTTGCGTCGACCTGGACCCAGGCCGAACGCAACCTCGCAGCCGAGACGATCTTCCGGTTCGTGTTCCGCGGCATCTACTCGATTCATGCGTTCAACGGTGACCCGCACCCGGGCAACTACCTGTTCGCGCCCGGCGGCCGGGTCACATTTCTCGACTTCGGGCTCGTGAAGCGCTACACGCCGACCGAGGTGAAGCTGTTCGAAGACCTGATCGTCGCCATGTGCCTGCGTCACGACACGCCCGCGTTCCGTGCCCTCGTGGAGGAAGCCGGGATCCTGCGTCGCCACGCGAACGTCAGCGACGAGCAGGTGCGCGACTACTTCGGACACTTCTACGAGTTCGTGATCGACGACCGACCCGTCACCTTCGACACCGACTATGCGTCGGGGACCGTCCGCCAGATGTTCGACCTCACCTCGCCGCAGGCCGCGGTCGCCAAGGTGTCGAACGTCCCGAGCGCGTTCGTGGTGACGCAGCGCATCAACCTCGGCCTCCACGCCGTGCTCGGCGAACTCAATGCGACGGCGAACTGGCGACGGATCGCCGAAGAACTCTGGCCGTTCGTCGCGGGACCACCCTCGACGCCACTGGGTGAGGCCGAGGCCGAATGGATGCGCCGCACCCATCCGCAGCCTGAGGAGTGATCGGTCGGCGCCGGGCGGGAGTACCGTCGCGAGCATGGATGCGGTGCTCGTCGACACCAGCCGGCCGGTCGCACGGATAACGCTCGACCGGCCCGAAAAGCGCAATGCACTGTCGCTCCCCGTATTGCGCGAACTCACCGCCGCGCTCCGCCGAATCGGCGATCTCCGGAGCGTCCGCGTCGTCGTCATCGCGGGCACAGGCCCGGCGTTCAGTGCTGGACACGACATCGGCGAGATGATCGACGAACGCGGCCAGCTCTACTACGCGGAGTTGTTCGACGAGTGCGTCGCGGTGATGCAGGCGATTCGCGAGATTCCGCAACCCGTCATCGCGCGTGTGCACGCCATCGCCACCGCGGCTGGCTGCCAACTCGTGGCGGCCTGCGATCTGGCGATCGCCGCCGACACTGCGCGCTTCGCGACGCCCGGCGTGCACATCGGCCTGTTCTGCTCGACGCCGATGGTGCCGCTGTCGCGGGCGATCGGTCGCAAACGCTCGCTCGAGATGCTGCTCACCGGCGACCCAATCGATGCCACGACCGCGCAGGACTGGGGTCTCGTGAACCGCGTCGTGCCGCTCGCCGAACTCGACGCCACGGTCGACGCGCTCGCGCACAAGATCGCCGCCGCATCGGCGGCGACGATCGCGCTCGGCAAGCACGCGTTTTACGCGCAGGAGGCGGTCGACGAAGACGCCGCCTACGGCATCACCTCGCCGACGATGGCCGCGAACGCAATGCTCGACGACGCCCAGGAAGGCATGCAGGCGTTCGTCGAGAAGCGTCCCCCGCACTGGACGACCTGAGCGCCGCAGCTCACGACCACCACGGCCACGGCACGTAGCGCACGGCAGCCCAGGCCAGTTCAGGGCACGGGACACGCCGACCAGAGCCCCCGATCGCTCGCCTGCGCCTCGCCCTGCAGATCGGCGAACTCCTCGGCGTGCGCGACGTTCGGAGGGACCGTATACGCGTACGCGTATCCGTCACCGACGAGCGAGGCGTTCACGAACAGCCCGTCGTGCTCGCGGTAGACGTACGACAGCGTGCGGTCGTAGCGGTCGCGGGCGTCGACGTCGGCGACGAGCAAGACATCGGTCCCGGCGGGCAGCAACTCGTCGAGCCGTCGGCTGGCCTCGCGCCCGAAGCATTCGACCGGACTTCCCGGCTTGACCGTCTCGGGAGTGTCGATACCGATCAACCGCACGCGTTCGCCGCCCGAGACGACGATCGTGTCGCCGTCGATGACGCGTTCGACGACCACGCGGCGCCCCTGTTCCGCGGGCAACGTCCCTTGTCCCGCTGCAGACGATCCGGCGGATGTCGAATCGGTCGTGTCATCGGTCGCGATGGCCGTCGTGCCGGTAGCGAACGGTGACGAGGCGTCGTCGCACGCCGCTGCGAGCAATGCCGCGCTGCCGCACACCACCGCAACGGCGAAGGTCGGCATTCGCACGCCGCGCTCGCGGCGCGCGCGACGACCCGAGCCGGTCGGATTTGTAGCGCCCATCGCCCTCGTCGCGCCCATCCGATCAGTGTGGCACGCCGGGATAGCGTCACCATCCTTGGTCTCGGCGTCGTTCGCTCCCCTGTTGCGCACCGCCTTCCGGCGCGTCTGGGTTGGCAACTTCGTGTCGAACGCAGGGACCTGGATGCAGACCGCAGCGCTCGGCTACTACGTCGCCGAGACGACCAACCGGGCGTCGTGGTCGGCCACGATTGCTGCGGCCGAGTTCGTCCCTACCGCGCTGCTTGCACCCTTCGGCGGCGCGCTCGCCGACCGGATGTCGCGCAAGCGACTGTTGCTCGCGGGCACGCTCATCCAGGCGATCCTCGCCGCGATCCTGACCGCGGTCATGGTGCGCGGCGACCCCGGGCCGGGCCTGATCGCTGTGTACGCCTTGATGAACGGCATCGTCTGGGCGCTCGCGTTCCCGGCGCTGCAGACGATCCTGCCCGACCTCGTCCCGGCCGACGAACTCACCGCCGCGATCGGTCTGTCGTCGGCCAACTGGAACCTCGGGCGGGTGATCGGCCCGGCGCTCGGCGGCATCGTGTACGCGCGGGCTGGCATCGAGTGGGTGCTCGCAGTCAACGCGCTGAGCTTCGGCGCGGTCGTCGTCGCGATCAGTCCTCTTGCGCTACCCGACCTGCGTCGAGCCGCCGAACCGATCCTGGCGTCGATCCGCACCGGTTGGCGCTTCGTCCGCACCGAGCCGGGCATCCGAGTGTCGGTGCTTGCGATGAGCGCGAACACGCTGCTCACCGCTAGCTTCATCGGCCTGATCCCTGCGGTCGTGGTCAAGGTGTTCCACGAGACCAAGGGTTGGAACGCCGCGCTCATCACCGCGCAAGGGCTCGGCGCGGTCGTCACCGGCGTCGCGCTCGGATCGGTCGCGCAGCGGCTCGGGGTGCGGCGCCTGATGGTCGGCGCGCTGTGCCTGCTCCCGGGCGCGCTCGTGCTGTACGGGCTGGCGCCCGAGATTTGGATGGCGGTACCCGCGATCTTCCTCGTCGGGATGCTCTACTTCGCCGCGCTCCAGAGCTTCACGACGATCGCGCAGCGTCGCTCGCCCAGCGAACTGCGCGGCCGGGTGCTGTCGGTCAACAACCTCGTCCTCGGCACCTTCTACCCCATCGGTCTGTTCGTGCAGGGCGCGCTCGGCGACACGCTCGGGTTGCGCGAGATCACCGTCGGCGGAGCGATGGCGATGTGGGGCGTGCTGCTGACGACGCGCTTGATCCGCCCCGGCATCACCGCGTCGGTTGAGGCACCCCTGGGTGCGGTGACCGCGCCGGGTGCGTCGGCGATCCCGGATCCGAGCACCGTCGCCGTCGACCGGGCGGCTCTCGGCACGGCACATGGCCGAACCGCCGAGCCGCCGGATACCGTCGGCGGGCAGAGCAACCAACGGAGGACGTGACGATGGCGGTGGTGGAACGTGAGCGGCGAGGTCAGGTCGAGATCCTGCGCCTCAATCGGCCCGAGGCGAAGAACGCGGTGAACCCCGAGCTGAGCTTGACGATGGCCGAGGCGCTCGACGCAATCGAAGACGACCCGACGGCGCGCGCCGTGGTCGTCACCGGAACCGGCGACGTGTTCTGCGCGGGCGCCGACCTCAAGGTCGTCTCGCAGGGCCGCGGCGCCGAGATCGGCGCGGCCAAGGGTGGCTTCGCCGGACTCGTCACCCGCGATTTCCCCAAGCCGGTGATCGCCGCGGTGCAAGGACCGGCGCTCGCCGGCGGGTTCGAGATCGTGCTGTCGTGTGACCTCGTGGTCGCGGCTGACGTCGCGAGCTTCGGGATCCCCGAAGTGAAGCGCGGCCTGATGGCCGCGGCGGGCGGACTGTTGCGGCTTCCCAAGCGCGTGCCGCTCGCGTTGGCGCTCGAACTGGCGATGACGGGCGACCCGATCAGTGCGGCCCGCGCGTTCGAGCTCGGGTTGGTCAACCGCCTCGTCACCAAGGACCGGGTGCTCGACGAAGCGATGGCGCTCGCCGAACGGATCGGCGAGAACAGCCCGATCGCGGTGCGCATGTCGCGCGCCCTCGTCAAGGAGGCTGCCGACATGTCCGAGGCCGAGGGCTGGAAGCGCAACAACGAGTACACGTTGGCCGTGTTCACCAGCGGCGACGCCATCGAGGGCAGCACCGCCTTCGCCGAGAAACGCCGCCCGAACTGGAAGAGCACCTGATCGAACGACGGCCGCGAGGACGGCCGCCGAGCCGCCGAAGGTCAGCGGTCGGCGAGTACGACACCGAACATCAACTCATCCCTGCCCGAAGTGACGGGGCTCAATGATGAAGTCGACCTATTCGCGCGCATGCGGTTTCGCCGACCGGTACACGAGCGGGTGGGCGGAGCCGCCGAGCGGATCGCCGTCGCGCAGCCCGGCCTGCGAGGCTTTCAGGGGCGCGCCAGGACGGAAGCGCATTCGCACGTCGTCCCCGCAGTAGCGAACCGAGATCGCGCGCCGCGCTCGGATCGCCGACCGGTTCGGTCCTGCAGCGTGCAGCGTCCGAGCATGGTGCACCGTGACGTCGCCCGGTTCGAGATCGAACGACACGATGTCGTACTCACCGCCGTCGATGTCCGGGATGTCGTGGCCTTCGGTTCCGGGCAACGTCTCGGTCGTGACGAAGAGGTTGGGTCGGTATCGCACGTCCCAGCGGTGTGAACCCCGGACAAAGCGCAGCGTGCCCGTCTCCGCGGTCGCGACGTCCAGCGGGCACCACGTGGTGCACAGCTGTTCGCCCTCAACGTGGAAGTACCCCAGGTCCTGGTGCCACACGGTGGCTTCGCTGGCGCCCGGTTGCTTAACGAGCACGCTGTCCTCGTAGAGGTACACCGTGTCCGCGCGCAGCAGCGTCGCGACCAGTGCAGGCAGCGGCGAGTCGCACGCGAACACCCGTAGCTCCTCCTGTTCACGCCAGTGGTCGATCCCGCCGATGAAGCGCGCGCCCTCTCGACGGCCCGCGAGCGCGCTCAGGTCGGCGTGCCGGGCCGCAGCAACCGGTGCCGCCATCGCCTCGACGAGCGACACGGGGAGCACGCCGCGCAGGCACACAACGCCGTCGCGCCAGAACGCGTCGACAATGCTCGGCGTGACCGGATTCATCCCTGCACCGAGAACCCGCCATCGACCGCGAGCGTCTGGCCCGTGATGTAACGAGCGCCGGGACTCGCGAGGAACAGCACCGCCGGCGCGACGTCGTCGGGTGTACCCAACCGGCGCATCGGTGTGCGCTCGAGTATGGGCCGGGTCATCTCGGCGATCCCGAGCATGGGTGCCGTCATGCCGGTCTCGATCAGGCCGGGCGCGACGGCGTTGACGCGGATGCCGTCGCGGGCCCAAGACACCGCGAGCGACTTCGTCATCTGGACGATGCCCGCCTTCGCCGCGCCATAGCCCGGAACCATCTCGACACCGAAGAACGACGTCATCGAGGCCAGGTTCACCACGTTCGCACCGCCATCGAGCGTACTCGCCGCGAGGAGCTGGCGGCAGGCGGCTGCCGCACGGAAGGCACCGAACAGATTGATCGCGACCGACTGTTCGAAGACGTCTGGTTCATGCTCGCTTCGCCCGCCGGGGAGCGTTTGGCCGGCGTTGTTCACGAGCACGTCACACGCCCCGAGCGTTGCGATCGCGGCGTCGATCGTTGCGGGCTCAGCGAGACGGCAGGGCACGTAGTCGAACCCGCGCAGGTCGACGTCGTAGTCGCGTGCCGACCCGCGCGTCCCGGTGATGGTGACGTGCGCGCCAGCCGTCAGGAACGCGTGGGCGACCGCCAACCCGATCCCCGACGTACCGCCGGTGACGAAGACGGCCCGGCCGGTGAAGTCGAACGTCAGTCCCATACCGGTTCCCAGCGACCTGATGCAGCAGATCGATACAGCGCGAGCGCGCAACGCAGCTCGCCGAGCGCGTCGCTGGCGGGCGCGGCTGGGGGCGACCCCTCGAGCACGGCTGCGCAGAAGTCGACCCACTCGCCCTCGTAGGACGTGAGGTATCCGCCCCGAGCGCCGATCTTTGTGCCCCTCGCGTCGGTACCGTCAAAGCGCCTCACCCAAACGGAGCCTCCGCAAGTCAGTTCTCGGTGACTGCCGGTGACGGTGAAAAGCTGCCGCGGCGCCACGGCGCCCTCGGTGAGGAGCGCGTCGAACGACGCCGTCACACCTGACTCGAAACGCAGGAGCGTGCGGCACAGGGACTCGCCCTCCAGCGAGACGGTCACGGCGCTTCGACCTCGACGGGGAAGCGCTCGAAGTAGAACGCGAACCGCTCGCGCAGCCTCGCGGGATCGACGCCAAAGTCCCCCGCGAGGTCGTAACTGACCTGGCCGTACCGCCCACGCGGGTTGGTTGCCAGGTAGTCGCCGTGCGCGGCGCGGGCCGTCGCCGTCACTGGAAGTTCGGCGCGCTCGTAGACGCGCCTGACCATCGCCGCGTCGTCGGCCATGAACTCGTGGAATAAGACATCAACAGTGCGCGAGGCCGGAAGCAGCGCATGGTCACGCACGCAGGCACGCAGGAGCCGCTCGATGCGGTCGGCCCAGTACTCGACGAGCGCATCGGGGTCGATGTGATCGCGCCGCATCCGGTCGCCGTAAGCCAACATCGTGACCGCGGAGCGCACGACCGACACGGGATCACGGTGAGTGACAGCGAAGGTGGCGTCCGGGAAGGCGGCCAGCAGCGCTGGGATCTGTTCAAGGTGTTGGGGTGACTTCAGCACCCATCGGTTCGGGCCGTGGTACCAGGTGAGCAGCTGGAGCACCTTCTTCATGTATGCGTAGTGCGGCACCTGGTCGAGCGCGAGATAGAAGTCGCGCCAGCCCGGGACGCGGGCATGCCACTCGAGCGTGTACGACGCAAAGTCGATGTCCTCGAGCTCGATTTCCTCCTCGATCGCGTCCGGGTACTGGTGGTGCATCGCGACGATGTGGGGCGCCATCTGAACTTGGGCCCGATACGCCGCTTCGCAGCGCGCCCGGCGGTCGTCGGGGCCAGTGCCGGGGACGGGCTCGAGGCTCTCCCAGTACGGCAACGACCGAAGCCGTGCGTCGGCGGCGATGAGGTTCACGAGGTGTGTGGTCCCGGATCGTGGCAGCCCGATGACGACGATCGGTGCCGTGAGCTGCACTTCGAGGATCTCCGGGTGGCGGGAGACGGCGTCCTCGACGAGCAGACGGTTGGCGAGGAGTCGCACGATTCGCTGGTGAAGGATGAGGCGGCCGAGCGAGCCAAGCCCCGTGTCGGCCTCGATCGCCTCGGTTGTCGCGGCAAGCCGTGGGACAAAATCGTCGCTGCCGAAGTCGGTCAGACCGGTACGTTCGCGAGCTCGCGCGAGCAGAGCGTGCGGATCGAACGACAAGTCGAGCCCGGATGCGAACGCGATCGCGGCGCGCTGCGTCTCGTCGAGTTGCGGCGCGCTCAGATCGTCGATGCGGATCGAGGCCGTCATCGGACCTGGCGATTGCGGGCGCCCGCAATCTCGCCCGCGAGCCATGTGGAACGCCAGAAATTCGCGTTCGCCTCGGCGGCGAGCAGCCGTTCATGAGCATCGATATAGACCTCGATGGTGGCAGCGTGCCCGGGGTCGGCGGCAAACGCCATCTCGCAGAGTCGGATCGCCGCCAGGGGGTCGTCGAGCTGTGCGGCGCGCGCCGCGACCACGCCGGGACCGCCCGCGAGGGCGACGAGCTCGTCGCAGCCGTGCTCGGGCACGACGGGGTAGAGCTCGAGTGTCGAGCGCTGGTGGAACCAACCTGCGTAGCCCTCCCATATTGCGCGCACGCTCCAGTCGACGCGGCCGTAGGCCTCGCCGAGCGTCAGGTGTTCGGGAGCGCTGATGGCACGCATCGCGGTCCACACGTCGTCGCCCCGATTCATCGCAGCGACGGTCTCGTCGTGGACGTGACGGACCGCGTCACGGATCCGCTCACACTCGGCGCGGATGCGGTCCGCGCCCCGCACCGGTCCGTGGTGACCGAGCAGCAGCAACGCTGGCTCCAGGTCGATCACCCGCTGCACCGAGTCGATGAACGCGAGCGCGCTGCGCATGCGATCGCCGCGCATCGTGACGAGGTTGGGGAAGTGGCCGAAGAGCGCCGAGAACATGTTGCCGACGAGCGCGACCCGCTCGGCGGGAAGCCACACGATCAACGAGTCGGTCGTTTCGCCACCGGGAACGCTGAAGAGCTCGATGGCGCGGCCACCGACCTCGAGCTGGAGCGTGTCGGTGAAGGTGATGTCCGGGACTGCCGGCCTCGGTGGCGGCGGAATCGCGACTGGATCACCGCGCACGTAGCCGGGCTGGCCCATCACCGCCGCGAAGAACGGGAGTGAGCGGTGAATGCGAAACCCGTGGATACGCTGATCGTCGGCTTGACAGGCGGTGCTGGCGGCATGGGCGACGACCTCGGTCGCGGCGTCGCGGAGTCGGCCAATCCCACCGATGTGATCGGGGTGGCTCTGGGTGAGCACGATGTAGCGCGTGGGCGCGTCGCACACCGCATCGAAGTTGCGCCGATGCACCTTTGCCTCGAACCACATGCCGCTGTTCACCACGATGCGGCCGGCGTCGGTGACGACGAGATACGCGTTCGACATCCCCGGTGAGCACCAGATGCCCTCGCCCATGTCGAGCGCGGTCGGCGCGGACGCGGGCGCGACCGCGAAAAAATCCGGCTGGCTGCGGGTGTACTCACTCAGCACGCGGCGGCACGCTACCGGCACTCCAATCGTGCCGACTGTGGCCGAAACGGCTGACGTCCACACGATCGCTCAATCGTCGAACAACGCGGCGCGTCACCGATACGTGGCGACGCGCGCTGCCGGCGTGACCGCGAGTAGAACCGTGGGAGTGATCACTCCTACGATGCCGGAATGACCGTCCCGCCCGGCGCCACCGTCGAACTGCGGGTTGAGGACCTCGCCGAGCGAGCCGGCACGTCGATCGACACGATCCGCTTCTACCAGAAGCGCCGACTGCTCGATCCTCCCGAGAAGGTGGGGCGGGTCGGCGTGTACGGCGAGGCCCACGTCGAACGGCTCGAGCGGATCCGCGATCTGCGCCGCCTCGGCCTCACGCTCGCGCTCATCGAGCGGGTGCTGCACGGCGACCTCGATGCGACCGACGCGCCGCTCGCCGCCGCAGTCGCGGCGGCCGAGGTTGCAGCGACGGGCGAAGCGACCGGGACCGAGGAGTTCTTCACCCTCGACGAACTCGCCGAACGTTGCGGTGTGCCGACCGCGCTGCTCGCAACTGTCGTCGACGCGCAGTTGCTCGTCGCGCGCCGTCACGACGGCGAGCCGCGCTTCACCGCCGCCGACGCCGACATCATCTCCAGTGCGACTGCGCTGCTCGGCACCGGTATCCCCTTCGGTGAACTGCTCGACCTGGCCCGCGCTCATGACACCGCGACGCGGGCCACGGCCGAGCGGGCGGTGGAACTGTTCGACGCGCATATCCGCGCACCATTGCGGGCGAGCGCGCTCACCGACGACGAACGCGCGACGCGCCTCGTCGAGGCCTTCCGAGTCATGCTGCCCGCGGTCACCCATCTCGTCGCGCACCACTTCCGTCGCGTCCTCCTCGAGATCGCACAGGATCACCTCGACCGCGTCGGCGAGCAGGCCGAGCTCCTCGCCGCGCAGGCCGAGGGAACGCGGCGCATCGAGGGTGCGGCGCGGGGATGAGCAATGGGGCTCCGTCGGTGCTCCCGGCCGCGGACGACAAGGCCGCGGCGGTCGAGGCGATGTTCGATCGCATCGCCGGTCGCTACGACCGCCTCAACCGGATCCTCACCCTGCGGATGGACCTGGGCTGGCGCCGAACCGCCGCGCGCGAGCTGGCGCTCAGCGGACGGGCTCGGGTCCTTGACATCGCCTGCGGTACCGGCGACTTCTGCCGCGAGCTCGACCGGTGCGGCCACACGGCCATCGGGGTCGACTTTTCGGCCGGGATGCTCGCGGCCGCGCGCGCGCGCGTGCCCCTCGTGCGAGCCGACGCGCTCCGGCTACCGGTGCGCGACGGCTGCCTCGACGGCCTTACGTGTGGGTTTGCGCTGCGGAATTTCACCGCGATCGAACCGGTTCTCGCGGAGAGCGCACGCGTCCTGCGCGACGGCGGCCGCATCGTGCTGCTCGACGTCGCCGAACCGGAGTCGCGATTGGTGCGGGTCGGCCACGCGTTCTGGTTCCGGCACGTTGTCCCGTTCGTCGGTGGGCGGCTGTCGGATCGCGAGGCGTACCGGTACCTCCCCGAATCGACGAGCTACCTGCCGGAACCGTCAGGCTTGCGAGCGATGGTGCGCGACGCCGGGTTCGACGCGGTACAGCGCCGCACATTCCTCTTCGGGACCGCACAGCTCATCACCGCGACGCGACGGATCCGCGATGGTTCGCGCGGTACTGGCGTCGGAAACACGCGATGAGCTTCGTCTGGCGCCGCCCTGACGGAAGCGGCTTCACGACGAGCGGCGTGGCCGCGACGGTCCCGCCCGAGGAGATCGCTGCGCTCGCCGACCGCTTCGGCGCCCGCGCGATCGCGGTTGGAGCCCTCGAATTCTCAGGGCCGTGGTCTCTCGTCGTTCCCGCACGCGTCACCGAGTTCGGTCCCCACGGGACGGGCGCGTCCTACGAACTCGGCGACCCCGCGCGCTGGCAACGCGCACCCGCGGAGCCGGCCGAGATCGTGCGGTTGCCGCGCCGGTTCGTGATCGAGGCTGTTCAGGACCTGAGCGACTGGGACCACGCCATCGCGGCCGCGCTCGTGGAGATCGACGATGGCACGATCGACAAGGTCGTGCTCGCGCGCGAAGTGCTGGTCGAGGCGGACGCGCCGTTCGTGGTCCGCGACGTGCTCGATCGGCTGTCACGCACGCAGCCCGGCTGCTACGTGTACGGCGACGGGGGCTTCGTCGGCGCCACTCCCGAGTTGCTCGTGCGACGCGCCGGATCGACGGTCGTCTCGCGCCCGATGGCGGGCACGGCGGCGCGGCACGAGAACCCGGCGCACGACGACGCAGCCGTCGCTGCGCTCGTCGAGTCGAGCAAGGACGATCTCGAGCATCGACTTGTCGTCGATGCGGTAATCGCCGCGCTGGCCGGGCTGGTCACGACGCTCGACCTCGCGCCGCCTGCCCCCGAGCGCTTCACGACGGTCACGCACCTGACGACGAAGATCGAGGGCGTGCTGCGGAAACCCTGGCCGAGCGCGCTCGACCTCGCCCACGCGCTCCACCCGACACCGGCCGTCGGAGGCGCACCGACGAAGGCGGCGTTGGCGACCATCGAGCGCCTCGAACCGTTCGCGCGGGGCCGTTACGGCGGTCCGGTCGGTTGGGTCGACGCCCGGGGCGACGGCGAGTTCGCAGTGGCGTTGCGATGCGCCGACATCGACGGTCCGCGGGCCCGGCTGCTCGTCGGCGCGGGCATCGTCGACGGCTCGGACCCCGACCTCGAGTGGGCCGAGACCCAGGCGAAGCTCGAACCGATGCTGCGCTGCCTCGTCCGGCCCTGACGATCCCACTCGTCGCGCGTGGACTCAGCCACGCGTGGACTCAGCGGAGCGCGGCCGCCGCCGCCGCCCACAGCGCGCGGTGCCGTTCGACGTTCGCCGACCGGTCGGTGCGCACCACGACGGCACGCACGCCACCCCCAGCGATCGCGTCGCCGACCGCGGCAGCGACGCGGCCCGGGTCGGCAACGACCTCGACCGGAATCCGGTAGCTCGCCAGCAGCGCGGTGAGGTCGAGACCGTGCGGCGTGCCGAACAGCGCCTCGAACTCGGCGGAGTCGAGCGCCTCGACCTGCGGCAAGAACGAGAAGATCCCGCCGCCGTCGTTGTCGACAACCACGAACGTGAGCGCGATCGGCAAGCCGGCACGACCGTTGAGCCCGGCCAGCCCGATGAGGCCGTTGGTGTCGTGCAGCAGCGCGAGATCGCCGAGGAGCGCGACAGTCGGCGCGCCGCTGCCGATGGCGATGCCCGCGGCCGTACTCACCATCCCATCGATGCCGTTGACCCCGCGGTTGGCGTGCACGACGATCCCCGCGCGTGGCGCGGCGAACCACTCGAGGTCGCGTACCGGCATGCTCGACGCGACAAGCATCTGTACACCGTCGGGGAGCCCGGCCGCGACGTCGCGGGCGACACGGCCGTCGAACACGGTGGTTTCACGGTCGAGCGCGGCGTCAATGGCGGCGCGCACCCGCCGTTCGGCGTCGCGCCACGCCGCCAACCACGGCGAGGGTGGCGCGTTGGGGGTACGAAATCCTCCGCCCGCGGTCGCGAGCACAAGGCGCGCCGCCAGTTGTTGCGCATCGGCGCGTACGTGCACGGACGTGGCTCGGTGCGGATCGAGCCAGCCGTCGTGGTCGGCGACCGCGATCTGCTCGGCGACACCAGCCAGCCACGACTCGGTGACCTTGCTCGTGAGTGGCGCACCGAAACGGAGCACGACCTCGGGACGCATCCGCTCGGCGAAGTCGTCGACGCGGACGAGTGCCTCGTAGGTCGAGATCGCGTGAGGTCCGACGCGAGCGTTGCCGATCGGGTCGGCGAGCAGCGGCCAGCCCAGGCCGCGGGCGAGCGCATCGATCACACCGCCGGTCGCGCCGGAACCCCATCCGGCGACGAGCATCCCGCGTTCAACGTCACGGACGCGCGCGAGTAGGGCGTCGACGGTCGCGTCGGCGACGACGGGGGTCTCGCGGACAACGCCGGGGATGCGCGACGGCTGTGCCGGCGTCTCGGGCACGAGCGGCTCGCGGAGCATCACGTCGAGGTGCACCGGCCCCGGAATCGGGCCGGTGGCGATCGCCGCCGCCCGCCGGCCGATCGGGCCGAACACGGCGTGTGACAGATCGTCGGCCGGTCCGAGCGTCGCTGCCCAACGCACCGCGGCGCCGTACAGCTTCACCTGGTCGATGGTCTGACCCGCGCCCGTGTCGAGCAGTTCGGGCGGTCGATCGGCGGTGAGCACGACGAGAGGGACCCGACCGTGGTGCGCCTCGAGCACCGCGGGGAGAAGGTGCGCCGCCGCCGTACCGGACGTACACAGCACCGCGGCCGGGTGGCCCGTCGCACGCGCGAAGCCCAGCGCGCGGAACGCCGCGCTGCGTTCGTCCATCACGACGTCGAGGGCGATCTCAGGATGGCGCGCGCAGGCGAGCGCGAGCGGCGTCGAGCGCGACCCCGGCGCCACGACCACGTAGACGACCTCGCCGGCCGCGAGTCCGGCGACGAGCGCGGTGACCGCGGACCACTGACGATCAGCATTCATCGGCGAGAATCCTCGCGTGCGCTTGGTGCTCGTCCCCGGTTTCACCCAGACCAAGGAATCCTGGGACGCCGTGATCGGCGAACTCCGTCGCGCGGGCGGCGGCCCCGAGGTCCGTGTCGTCGCGGCGCAGCCGGGCCACGCCTGGGACGATGCCGTGTGCCGCCTCGCCGCCGACGGCGGGCACGGCACCTGGGTCGGTTACTCGATGGGCGGGCGCCTGGCGCTCGCCGTTGCGCTCGACCACCCCACGCTCGTCGATCATCTCGTGCTCGTGAGCGCGACAGCCGGCATCCGCGACGACGTATCGCGCCGACAACGAGTCGCCGACGACGAGGCGCTCGCCGCGTCGATCGAGACCGACGGCGTCGCGGTGTTCCTCGACCGCTGGCTCGCCCAACCGATGTTCGTCCGCGTTCCCCCCGACGCCACGGGCCTCGCCGACCGCCGGCGCTGGAGCGCGCGCGACCTCGCGTCGGTGTTGCGAAACCTCGGCACCGGAGCGATGCCAAACCTGTGGGACCGGCTCGGCGAACTCACCGTACGCGTCACGATCGTCACCGGCGTGCATGACACCAAGTTCGACGCGATCGGCGACGAGCTCGCGGCGGCGTGCGCACGCGCCGAGGTGCGACGCGTACGGCGCGACACGGGCCACGCCGTCCCGCTCGAAGACCCGTCGTTCCTCGCTGCGATCATGACAGGCTGACGCTCGGCGCACGCCGGTCGTCAGCCCCACAGGCCGACCGCGAGCGGGATTGCGACGGCGAGTTGGAACCGCGCGGTGAGCACCAGCGCGCGCACGAGCGATCGCGGATCGTCACGCGTGCGTACGATCCGCAGAGGGCCGAGCGCGAACAGTCCCGAGCCGACGGCGAGCCACGCACCGCCGTGCATCGCTGCCAGCGCGCCGATGGCAAGGAACGTCCCGGCGATCGTCATCGAATAGACGCGACGTGTCCACATCGGTCCGATCCGCACTGCGAGCGTGCGCTTGCCTGCGGCACGATCGGTCGTCATGTCCCGGAGGTTGTTCGTCAGCAGGATCGCGACCGCGGGGAGTCCAGTTGCGAGCGAACCCCACCACGCCTCGGCGTTCACCCGCTCGAGTTGCAGGTACGTCGTCCCCGCGGTCGCGACGAAGCCGAAGCACACCAGCACCACGACCTCGCCGAATCCCGCGTAGCCGTACGGCCGGGGCCCACCCGTGTAGGTCCACGCGGCCACCAGGCAGATGCCGCCGACGACCAACAGCCACGGATCGACATCGAGCGCGAGCAACGCACCCACGATCGCACCGACCCCGAACGCGATCAGTGCCGCGAGGCGCACCGCCCGCGGTGGCGCGATCCGGGATGCAGTGAGGCGCAGCGGACCGCGACGGTTCGCGTCCGTGCCGCGGACACCGTCGCTGTAGTCGTTGGCGAAGTTCACACCGACCTGCAGCGACACCGCGACGATCAGGGCGCCGGTCGCGAGGAACCAGTCGATCGTCGTGTCGGTCGATGCCGCGGCAACGCCGACCATGACCGGCGAGACCGCCGCCCCGAGTGTGCGCGGCCGCGCCCCCGCGATCCACTGGCCGGCTGTCGCCATTGCCGCCAGCCTGACACGACGGCAGCACTTCGGTCACATGGCCCGGGAAAGGGGTGGCCGCCCGAGACCGGACGACGGCGCGGCAGCGGGTTACGTTCGAGCGCGTGACGTCCACGACGAGCGAGACCGCACTGGTTGCGACATTGCTCCCCAATCAGCAGATCGCGGCGGCCGCGGTCGCGGCGTGGGACGCTGGCGAGGCGATCGCGCCGATCGCGCTGTCCGCAACGCGCCACGAGATCGCCGATCGGCTCGCCCGACTCCGCCCAACCCACCTCGTCGATGCCAGCGGCCGCCGCCGCCTCGCCGATGGGCTCCCGGTCGCCGCTGACACGGCCGCGGTGGTCACGACCTCGGGCACCACGGGAGCGCCGAAGCTCGTCGAACTCACCCGATCGGGGATGGACGTGATGGGGCATGGCTACCGCGAGGCCGTCGGCGCCAACCGCGACGATTGCTGGCTCGCGTGCATGCCGCTCGCCCACGTCGCCAGCCTGGCGATCGTCGCGCGCGCCTACGTCGGAGGCCTGCCGTTCGCCGTGCATGATGCGTTCGACCCCGAACGGGTCGCCTCGAGCCACAAACATGATCGAGCGACGATGATCTCGTTGGTCCCCACCGCGCTCGCGCGGCTGATCGACAACGGCGCTCCGCTCGCGCGGTTCCGCTGCCTCATCATCGGTGGTGCGGTGTTGACCACGCAGCTGCGCGCACGGGCCGAAGCCACCGGCGCGCGTGTCGTCGATGCCTACGGGCTCACCGAGACCTGGGGTGGCTGCGCGATCGACGGGCGCGCAAACGCAGGCATCGAGTTGCGCCTCGGCGACAACGACGAGGTCGAGGTACGAGGCGCACCGGTGATGCGGGGCTACCGCTTCGACGCCGAAGCGACGGCCGCCGCGTTCACACCCGACGGTTGGTTGCGCACCGGTGACGTCGGACAGTTCGATCCACGGGACGGGCGCCTCGCCATCGTCGACCGCCGCAAAGATCTCGTCATCTCGGGCGGTGTCAACGTCAGCCCGACCGAGGTCGAGGCCGTGCTCGGCGCGCACCCCGGGGTTCGGGACGTGTGCGTCATCGGCGCCGACGATCCCGAGTGGGGTGAGCGAGTGGTCGCAGTCGTCGTCCCCGCCGATCCGGGGCGACCGCCATCGCTCGGCGAGCTGCGCGACTTCGGCCGCGAGCGCCTCTCGGCGGCGAAACTTCCGCGCGAGGTCCGCATCATTGCGGACATCCCTCGCTCGGCGTCCGGCAAGGCACTGCGCCGCCTGCTCACCACCGCCGAAACCTCCGACTGACAACCCTGGACCGGTGAGGCGCGCGCGGGCGTCGGCGTGCCATGCTCGGCCGCGTGACCGTCGTCGCCGATCTGCCAACACCCGCGCTCGTCGTCGATCGCGTCGCCTTCGATCACAATCTCGCCGCAATGGCCGCGGCACGGCCCGGCCGGGCGCTCCGGCCCCACGTCAAGGCCCACAAGAGCACCGCGCTCGCCCGAGCCCAGGTCGCTGCGGGGCACCACTCGTTGTGTGCGGCCACGCCGCGCGAGATCCTCGGCCTCGCCGCGGCCGGGATCGGTGACGACCTTCTCCTCGCCAACGAGTCCGCCGACCCGGCCCGGCTGCGTGCGCTCGCTGCGCTCGAGCCACCCGTCACGGTGGCCGTCGACTCCGAGGCGACGATCGCCGCGGCGCGAGCCGCCGGCCTCCGGCGCGTTCTCGTCGACGTCAACGTCGGCCTTCCGCGCTGCGGCTGCGATCCCGACGACGCAGGGAGGCTCGCCGATCTCGCCGTCGAAGCGGGGCTCGAGGTCCGTGGTGTCATGGGCTACGAGGGGCACGTCGTCGGCATCGTCGAGCCGGCCGAACGCGCTCAGAAGTGCGCGGTCGCCATGGCGCGACTCCAGCGCGCGCACGAACTCGTCGGTGGACCTGTCGTCTCGGCCGGCGGAACCGGGACCTACGCGATCAACGATCGCGCGACCGAGATCCAGGCGGGCAGCTACGCGCTCATGGACACCGCCTATGACCAACTGGGGCTACCGTTCCGGATCGCCCTCCGGCTCGTCGTCACCGTGATCAGTGTGAGCCCGAAGTACGCGGTCGCCGATTGCGGCCTGAAGTCACTCGGGATGGACCACGGGAACCCGACGATCGAGGGGGCCGAGACGCTCTTCTGTTCAGATGAGCACATCACCTTCCGTGCCGGCGCGGGATCGGTGCGGGTCGGTGACCGGCTGCTCGTTCGCCCCGCACACGTCGACCCGACGATCGCCTATCACGATCGCTACCACGTGGCGGACGGACCTGGCCTCGACGCCCCGATCGTCGACCAGTGGCCGATCGACCTGCGCGGGTGGTGAGAGCACCGATAGGTTCCGCTCCCGTGCTGCCCGACCCGCGCGACACCTACCGCGCCTACGTCCAGGCCCTCGCCCGCGAAACCCTCGGCCTCGGGCCTGACGACGAACTCACCGTCGAGGCGAACGGCGACATCCCGATCCGCCTCGGCAGCGCGATGTATCGCATCTCGGTCCTCGATCAGGATCCACCTCTCGTGCGCGTGTGGTCGCGCATTCTGCAGCACGTCGAAGGCAGCACCGAACTCCTGGAAGAGATCAACGACCTCAACCGGGGGATCGTCTCCGCACGCGTGTTCTTCGTGAAGGACGACGACGCCGCGACCGGGCGCGTCGTCGCCGCGACCGAGATCCCGGCCGAATCGATGGACCTCGGTGACCTCGCGCACGCCTGCTCCGCGATCGCATCACTCGCCGATTGGGTCGACACCACGCTCATGATCCGCTTCGGCGGTCGCACCGCGTTCAGCGACGGCGACGGTACCGACACCTGAAACCACGGCGGGCGAACTGATGCGCCGCACGATCACCGAGTGGGGTGCCGCGGTCGCGTCGAGCTCCGATGTCGCGTAGCGGCGCACCCGACGCACGCCTGGCGGATCGTCGGCGCGTGGGCGTAGCGTTGCAACATCGCGTGGACATCGCGCGGTGGCCCGCGACGCGAGCACGCCACGCACACATCGGGTCAAGTCAAGTCAGATCAGGAGCCGCACGATGAACGACCTCGCTCTGCTCGACGCCACGGCACAGGCCGACCTCGTCCGCCGCGGCGAGGTCTCACCTCTCGAGCTCGTCGATGCGGCGATCGCACGCGCCGAGGCGGTCAACCCGGCGATCAACGCGATCATTCACACACGCTTCGACCGCGCCCGCGACGAGGCCGCCGCCCCCCCGAACGGGCCGTTCCGCGGCGTACCGATGCTCTTCAAGGACTTGATGTGCGCGGTCGCCGGCGAGCCTCACCACAAGGGCAACCTCGCGCTCAAGAACGCCGCCCTGGTGTCGACCCACACCGACGACCTCGCCCGCCGTTACCTCCAGGCCGGCTTCGTGTGCATCGGCCGCACCAACACGCCTGAATTCGGGCTCGTGCCGACGACCGAGCCTCACGCCTACGGCGCGAGCCGCAACCCATGGGACACGACCCGCACCACCGGTGGCAGCAGCGGAGGGAGCGCCGCGGCGGTCGCCGCGGGCATCGTCCCGCTCGCCCACGCCAACGATGGCGGCGGGTCGATCCGCATCCCCGCGAGCTGCAACGGCCGCTTCGGGCTGAAACCCTCGCGCGGCCGCACCTCGCTCGGCCCTACCTCCAGCCACCTGTCGAGTCCGCTGACGGTCGAAGGCTGCGTTTCAGTGTCGGTGCGCGACACCGCCGCCGTCCTCGACGCGATCTCGGTCCCGTTCCCGGGCCAGCCCGTGATCGCGCCGCGCCCGACCCGCCCCTTCACCGACGAGGTCGGTGCCGACCCGGGTCGGCTCCGGATCGGCGTGCTGACCTCGAATCCCCTCGGCACCGGCGAGGTCGACCCCGACTGTGTCGCCGCGGTCGAGGACGCGGCACGACTGCTCGAATCGCTCGGGCACCGCATCGAGATCGATTCGCCCAAGGCATTCGCAGACCCTGCGGTGGTCGGTCACTTCACCGCGCTGTGGGACTCGGGGCTCGCCGACGAGATCGCCGACACCGGACGGCTCATCGGTCGCGAACTCGGCCCCGGCGACATGGAACCGCTCACCTGGGAGATGTACCAGGGCGGCCTCGATATCAGCGCACAGCAACTCATCGACGCGATGCACGCGGTCGAGACCTTCGGACGCGAGGTCGCGGCCTGGTGGCAACCGCTCGACGACAGCGAGGAGTTCGACCTGTTGCTCACGCCAACACTGGCCGAACCTCCGGTCCCGCTTGGCACGTTCGAGCACGCGGAGGTCCCGATCCTCGGGTTCATGCGCGCCGCGCAGTTCGCGCCATTCTGCGCGGGCTTCAACCTCACCGGGCAGCCCGCGGTCAGCGTTCCACTGTCATGGAACGCCGCCGGGCTTCCGGTCGGCGTGCAACTGGCCGCGGCCTACGGACGCGAGGACCTGCTGATCCGGATCGCCTCACAACTCGAGGTGGCGCGGCCCTGGGCGGCGCGACTCCCGGCGATCCACGCCACCCGCTGACCCATTCACCCACTCACGCACTCACGACGCGCTCGCATCGGAGGGCGCGCGGCGCGCTGGTCTCGGATCAGCCGTGCACCGTGAGGAAGCCTGCGAGGTTGTCCTTGTCGCGTCCGACCTCTTCGAGCAGGCTCTCCTCGGCGTCGGCGGGGAGGCCGATCGCGGCGAGCGCGTCGGCAACCGCGACGTTCGACTCGGTCGTGGGTTCGATCGCACATGAGATCGCATCGCCGACGAGCACGATCCGACCGAGCATCGGCTCGATCGACAACGGGTTGAGGTGGTGCGTGGCGATCGCCGCGGTGAGTTCGGGCGGGAACTTCATCACTGCGAGCGCGGCCGCGCCGACCTCGGCGTGCGTGATGCCGAACTCGGCTTGTTCCGCCTCGACGAGCGTGATCACCTCGTCCTGTTCCATCCGCTCGAGCACCGCGTCGTAGCGACGCGGCGCGCGCCGGAACATGAGTGCCGCGCCGATGTCGTGCAGCAGCCCCGCCGAGAACGCGTCGTTCGACTGGTACCCGACGTGTCGCGCCACGCACGATGCCGCAGCCGCGGTGGTCACCGAGTGCGGCCAGAAGTCATCGGGCACCGAGCGACCCTTCTCGCTGAACAGATCGAACGCTGCCGTCGTCGCCAGCGCGCGCACCGTTGCCAGCCCGAGCACGGTCACCGCGCGCCAGGCGCTCGCCACCTTGCCCGACAGACCGTAAAACGCAGTATTGGCGAGGCGGATCACCTGCGTGCTCAGCGCGGGGTCCGACTCGATGAGCCGACCGAGATCGGCCGCCGACGTGCGCGGATCCTCGAGCATCCACAACAGGCGCATCGCCGCGCCCGGCTGCACCGGGAGCTGCGTGATCTCGGCGACGAGGTCGTTCGTCTCTGCGGCTGCCATGTCACTCCTCGTTCAGCGCGCCCGGACGGGCCGGTTCCTGGCACCCACCCCACACGGGGTTCTCGGCTTTATCGGCCGTCCGTGCCCGACCCTGAGCCACGGATCTGGCCGAGCGCAACGGCTGCCTGATCGCGGGGAGCGGGACCGGGAACGTCGCCTCGTGCTCGCCCGGCGTGCGCGAGGTCGAGACGGGTGAGCAAACCCGTGATGCTTTCTCCTGGTCGCCGGGTCACCGCCCGGATGTCGGGCGCCGCTTCGACGGTCTCGCTTCCGACACGGACCGGTGCGCCGATCCCGGCATCGAGACGCGCGACAAAGGCGGCCAACGCACTCGAGCCGCCGCGGTTCCTCCCGACGACGACGAAACGCGCTCCTGACCAGCGGGCGAGGAGGTCGCGCCCACGCACCACCCCCCGCAGCCGTTCGGCCACTGCGACGAGCACGGCATCCCCGGAGTCGAAGCCGAGACGGCGATTCGCGTCGGCAACGCCGTCAACCCGGATCGATATCGCCACGAGGTCAGCCGCGAGCGCGAGTACCCGCGTCGCGCCGGTCGGTTCGAGCCTGCGGACGATCGCAGTTCGGTTCAGCACGCCCGTCAGCGCATCGAAGGTGTCGGCGTCATCCGCGCGCCGAACGCTCGCAGCCGCGTCGAGCGCCAACGCGACCAGCGACACCGCCTCGTCGCACCGCGTGCGCTCGTCCTCGGAGAGAAACCGCTTCGACGTGGCGAGCAGAACGATACGCGCCCGATCGGTTCCATCGGCCGCGACGACGGCACAACACCAGCCGAAGGCGAACCCCGCGTCCGATGCGATCGCGGTGATCGCGCCCGACAGCGGCTCGATCGCTCCGGGGGGCGGAACGACAACGCCTGCCTCAAACGTGGCCGCGGCATGGGTAATCGCCACCGGCGCGCTCGGTGCGGCGGCAAGGTCGAGTCGATCATCTCGGCGTACGTAGATCGCGACGACCGCGTCAACCGTGCCCCGTTCGACCAGACGCGCGATCGCGTCGAGTGAGCGTTCGACCGGCGAACCATTCGACACTTGGTCGAGGAGCACGCGTTGCGCGTCGATGATGTCAGCGAGCCGCCGAGTCTCTGTCACATCGCGGGCAGACAGCCGGAACTGCGCGTCTCCGTCAGCCTCGAGCCGAGCAGCGAAGACACGAAGCCGACCTGTCGAATCCTTGCAGCGCAGGTCGAACTGTTCGTCCAATTCCTTGCGGGCAGCCGCAGCGAGCAGGCGTTCGCGATCGGCTGGCACGACGATGTCGAACACAACTGCACCCGCAGGAAACACAGCACGATCACGTTCGCTCGTGCGAACGATGCCCCCGTCTGGCCCGAACCAGCAGGTGAGCCCAGCGGGCGCGATCGCGTCTTCCATGACATCACATCGTCGGCAGGCCGCAGCGCGACTGAAGCGCGAACCCCGCCTCGACTGCGGCATGACGATCGGATTTCCGGCCCCCGGAATGTGTCTCTACGCTCCCAACGTGGTCCTCGCCCCCTTCTCCCCTGCCGTCCGGGCATGGTTCGAAGCCGGCTTCGCCCGTCCTACGCCCGCGCAGGCCGAGGGTTGGCCCGCGATCGCGAGCGGGAGCCACACCTTGATCGTCGCGCCGACCGGCTCGGGCAAGACCTTGGCCGCGTTCTTGTGGGCCATCGACCGCCTGGGTGCTGAGCCCGAGCCGGCCAAGGCCGAACGGTGCCGGGTCCTGTACGTGTCGCCGTTGCGCGCCCTCGCGGTCGACATCGAGAAGAACCTGCGCGCCCCGCTCACGGGCATCGGACTCGCGGCGGCGCGGGTGGGAGCCGAGTTCCGTGCGCCGACGGTCGCGCTCCGTACGGGCGACACCGACAGCCGCGAGCGCGCGGCGCTGATCCGGACGCCATCCGACATCCTGATCACCACTCCGGAGTCGCTGTACCTGATGCTCACATCACGGGCCCGCGACACATTGCGCTCTGTGCGTTGGGTGATCGTCGACGAGATCCACGCGCTCGCGCCGACCAAGCGCGGTGCCCATCTCGCGCTCTCGCTCGAACGTCTCGAGCAGATCGCCGCGGTCGCGCCACAGCGCATCGGCCTGTCCGCGACCGTGCGCCCCGTCGACGAGATCGCCCGCTTCCTCGCCGGGTACTCAGCCGACGGGCGCTCAACCATTCGGCGCCCCGTTACCGTCGTCGACCGCGGCGCACGCAAGACGCTCGACCTCGAGGTCGTCGTACCGGTCGACGATCTCGCCGATGTCGCCTCGACCGCGACCGCCGATCAGGTGGCCGACAGCCCCGAAGCGCGCACGAGCATCTGGCCCCACATCCACCCACGCTTGCTCGAACTGATCCGAGCGAACCGCACGACCCTCGTGTTCGTGAACGCGCGTCGACTGGCCGAGCGACTCGCCGCCCGCCTCAACGACCTCGCGGGCGAGGAACTCGTACGCGCCCACCACGGGTCGCTCGCCCGCGAACAACGCCTTCAGATCGAAGACGACCTGAAGGCAGGTCGTCTGCGTGCGATCGTCGCCACCAGTTCGCTCGAACTCGGTATCGACATGGGCACCGTCGATCTCGTCGTGCTCGTCGAGTCGCCGGGTTCGGTCGCACGCGGGCTACAACGCATCGGTCGCGCCGGCCATCAGGTCGATGCCCCGAGCAGCGGTCGGATCTTCCCGAAGTGGCGAGGCGATCTCGTTGAAGCGACCGCCGTCGCCCAGCGCATGCGCGAGGGTCTCGTCGAGGAGATGCGAGCGCCGCGCAACCCGCTCGACGTGCTCGCCCAGCAGATCGTCGCCGCGGCGTCGGTCGACGCCTGGTCGGTCGACGAACTGCTCGCGCTCGTGCGCCGGAGCGCCAACTTCGCCGAACTGACCGACGACGTGTACCTGGGCGTACTCGACATGCTCGCCGGCCGCTATCCGAGCGATCGCTTCGCACACCTGCGCCCTCGTGTCGTGTGGGACCGGCTCGCGGGCATGGTGCACGCGCGCGAGGGTTCGCAACGCCTCGCCGTTATGAGCGGAGGCACCATTCCCGACCGCGGGCTCTATGGGGTGTTCACGCCGGAAGGGTCACGCGTTGGCGAACTCGACGAGGAGATGGTCTACGAGTCGCGCCCGGGTGAGGTCTTCGTCCTCGGCGCGTCGTCATGGCGCATCGAGGAGATCACCGCCGACCGTGTCGTCGTCACGCCGGCGCCGGGACAGAGCGGCAAGCTGCCGTTCTGGCGCGGCGAGGGACTGGGACGTCCACTCGAACTCGGGCAGGCGATGGGTCGCCTCGTGCGCGACCTGCGCGCCCAGTCACAGGAGTCGGCGACGACGCTGCTGCGCGAGATCGGCCTCGACGAGCGCGCGGCGTCGAACCTGCTCCAGTACCTCGACGACCAAGCCGAGGCGACCGGCGTTGTCCCCGATGACGTCACCATCGTGCTCGAACGGTTCGCCGACGAGATCGGCGACTGGCGCATCTGCCTGTTGACGCCGTTCGGTGCGCGGGTCCACGCCCCGTGGGCACTGGCGATCGAAGAACGTCTCGCCCGCCTCGACCTCGCCGTGTCGGCGATGTGGTCCGACGACGGGATCGTGCTGCGACTCCCCGAGGCGATCGACGATCTGCCCATCGACGCGCTGACGATCGCGCCGGACGATGTCGAGGACCTCGTACTCGCCCGGTTACCCACCACGTCGTTGTTCGCGGCACGGTTCCGTGAGAACTCGGCCCGGGCACTGCTGCTGCCCCGGCAGGGCACGCCCGGTCGGCGCACACCGCTCTGGCAGCAGCGTCGCCGCGCCGCCGATCTGCTCGAGGTCGCGGCCGACCATCCGCAGTTCCCCATGCTGTTGGAGACCACGCGCGAGTGTCTCCGCGACGTGTTCGACCTGCCCGCGCTGCAAACGGTGCTCGCGGGAATCGGGAGTCGTTCCATCCGCATGGTGCCGGTCGAGACGCGCAGCGCTTCACCGTTCGCACAGTCGCTGGTCTTCTCGTACGTCGCGCTCTATCTGTACGAGGGCGACGCCCCACTCGCGGAGCGACGCACGGCGGCGCTCGCGCTCGACCGCGAACTGCTGCGCGAGCTGCTCGGCACCGAGGAACTCCGGGAGTTGCTCGACGCCGCGGTCGTCGAACGGCTCGAGCTGGAATTGCAACGCCTCGTTCCCGAACGGCGCGCCCGATCGCTCGACGGCGTCCACGACGTGTTGCGTGACCTCGGCGATCTCGACCGCACGGAACTCTCCGCCCGAGTCGAAGGACCCGAACAAGATTGGCTCGACGCGCTGCTTTCCGCGCGTCGAGCCGTCGAGGTACGCATCGCGGGCGCGACCCGCTACGCCGCGGCCGAAGACGCGGCGCGATTGCGAGATGGGCTCGGCGTCGCCCAGCCGGCTGGGCTCCCCGTCGCGTTCACCGAACCGGTGGCCACGCCTCTCGATGATCTCGTCGCGCGCTACGCGCGGACGCACGGGCCGTTTTCGATCGCGGAGTGCGCGTCGAGGTGGGGTTCGCCGCCCGCCCTGATTGCGGAGGCCCTGACACGCCTCGAAACCGCCGGCCGGGTGTTGTCCGGAGAGTTCCGGCCAGGGGGCAGTGGCAGCGAATGGTGCGACCGCGAGGTCCTCGCGCAACTTCGTCGCCGTTCGCTCGCCGCGGCTCGACGCGAGGTGGAGCCCGTCACGCCCGCCGCCTACGCCCGGTTCCTGAGCGACTGGCATGGCATCGGACACGCCCGGCGCGGCACGGACGCGCTCCTCGAGGCGCTCGACGTGCTGCAAGGAGCTCCGATCCCTCTCTCGACCCTCGAACGCGAAGTGCTCCCCGGTCGAGTCGCGGGTTACTCCCCGGCGATGCTCGACGACCTCTGCACCGCGGGCGAGGTCGTCTGGGTCGGCGCCGGCGGGCTCGGAGCCGACGACGGCCGAATACGCCTCTACTTCCGCGACCGGTGGTCGCAGCTGGGTTCACCAGCGGAGCCCGATGCCGACGGTCCAGTCCACCGCGCCCTTCTCGAGCGGCTCGACCAGGGAGGCGCGTTCTGGCCCGATCTGCTGTCCGCGAGCGGCAACCCGCCCGAACCCGAACTCATCGCCGCGTTGTACGACCTCGTCTGGGCGGGAGCCGTCACGAACGATTCCTTCGCGCCGCTCCGTGCCGCACGCGGCGGCCGTCGGAGCCGGTCCGGTCGCTCGCGGCGCCCCGCGGTCGGTCGATTGTCACGACTCGGACCAGCGGCCGGCGCGGGACGCTGGTCGCTCGTCGCCACAATCGCGGCAGGCGCGGGTGGCGCGATCGACACAACGGTCCGCTCCCACGCGCTGAGCGAACAGTTGCTGGCGCGGCACGGCGTGGCGACGCGCGACGGCGCCCGTCACGAAGCCATTTCCGGCGGATTCGCCGCGATCTACCCAGTGCTGAAAGCGATGGAGGAAGCGGGACGCGTCCGACGCGGTTGGTTCGTCGAAGGCCTCGGCGGCGCCCAGTTCGCGGCGCCTGGCGCGGTGGAACGCCTGCGTGCCCAGCGCGAGGCTCCTGGCGAACCGTTGGTCATCGTGCTCGGAGCGAGCGATCCGGCAAACCCGTACGGCTCCGTGCTGCCGTGGCCGGACGGACCGGCACGCCTCACCCGCCACGCCGGCGCGACCGTCGTGCTCGTCGACGGCGAGTTGAACGCCTACCTCGATCGCAGTGGCCGGACGTTGACGACGTTCTGTGGCGACGCTCGCGACGCGCACGCGTGGATCGATTACCTCGTCGCCGCGCACAAGGACGGCCGGCTCCAAGACGTGGAGCTACGCGAGATCGACGGCAAGCCGGCACGCACGCACGATCTGGCGTCGCGGCTGCTCGCGGCGGGCTTCGGCGACGGCTACCGAGGGCTCACGCTGCGCTGATCCACGGGATCACACGCCTCGAGCAGGTCGCCGTGTCAGAGCCCGGCAAAGGCCGGCGCGGCGGCGATGATTTCCTGCACCACGTCGAGGTCCCCGTCGGCGGAGTGCGCGACGTCGGCGGTTCGTCGGCCGGCGAAGCGCTTGCACCAATCGAGCGTGTCGATCGTGATCGTCGCGAGCGGCGGCTCGGTCAGCACTGCGGTGTCAGGCGCGAGCACGAGGTCCCACTCGCCGGTCACCGCGCCACGCAGGCGTAACCGCGCCGACCCACCCGGCGTGTCGGTGCCGCGCATCGCCAGCGCCCAGGGTGTCGACCGAACCGAGAACTCGACAAGCGAGCGCAAAACCCGCGGCTCGGGGAGTGTCTCGGGTTCGTCGTGTACCGCGAGGATGTCGTCGTGGTGCGTCCAAGTCTCGAAGGCGCGGATCAGCAGGACGTCGCTCAGCCGCTGATCAACGATGGGGTGGTCGGCGCGCCCGGCGAGCTCGATGACCCGATCCGTTGCGTCGCGCCAGCGCGCGACCGCGGCTGCGTACGAGAGGTCGGCGCATCGAGCGAGTTCTCGCCTGGTGATGTCGTGCATGACGGAGTCGTCCCAGTGGGCAAGCGTCGGCTGCTCGATCTCCGCCGCGACGGTTCGCTCGGCCGCTGCCAGGTGGAGCATCAATTCGCGCACCGTCAACCCGTTCGCGGTGACGGCGCCGGGAGCGACCACGCGCGACGCGAGCGCATCGGCGAGGCGCGCCGCCTCACGCCGGTACACGTCGAGTGGGGCCGCAGCATCGGTCGACCGGCGCGAGTGGGCGAGCGCGACGAGCCCTGACCGGATCGCCGACGGAGGGGTCGAGGCCTCGCTGGCCGCGAGCCACACTGCGGCCTCACGTAGGCGCTCGGTCTCGCGTGCCGCTTCGGGATGTGCGGCGACGTACGCGTCCATCGCCGCGAGCTCGTCCGGCTCACATGCGTCGAGGGCGTACGCGCCGACGAGGTCGTCGAAGGTCGGTCGGTCGATCATGTCCAACGCTCGATTCCTTGAGCTTCCAGGGCGGTCGCGATCCTCTGCAGTCCGAGTCGCATCCTCGATTTGGCGGTACCTTCGGGTATCCCGAGCACTTGCGCGACCTCGCGATAGGTCCTTCCCCCGAAGTAGGCGAGTTCGATTGCAGTGCGCTGATCGGAGGGCAGGGCCTGGACCGCGGCGCGGACGCGCTCGGCATTGACGAGCGCGATCGCCATCTCGTCGACATCCGGAACCGTTCGTAGCGTCGCCGCATCCCGCTCGGTGCGTCGTCGGCGTGCCTCCTCGCGCCTCACGTGGTCGACCGCGCGCCGGTGCGCGAGCGTCCCGAGGAACGTGCGGATCCGGCCTCGTTCTGGATCGAACAGCTCGGGCCGCTCCCAGAGCGTGACGAACACCTCCTGGGTGACGTCCTCAGCCGCGGCGCGATCGCCGATCACCCGTACGGCGAGCCCGTAGACGAACGATCCGAACTGGTCGTAGAGCTCACCGAGCGCGGCCTCGTCGCCGCCGACAAGACGTTGGCGCACCGACATCTCCCAGGTGACGTGTGCAGCCTGATCGGCCTGATTCGACAGGGGATCGGGTGGTTCGCCTCTCGCGGTCCCCGCGGGATCCATCGCGACATCGTGGTGCGGCGAACCCTTCATCGGCCAGCATTCGCCGCCGGATCCTCGCGTGGATCACCGACGCCGCGAAACGGACGCGTTGTTGCACAATGACTGGTCCGCACCCGGGCTCGGGGCCGAACACGCGCATGCCCGCGCCGAACACCCTGACGCCGAACTCAGGACAAGGACGAAACATGGCCAGCCGTTACGACCTGGTGATCGTCGGGATGGGCTCGGGAGGCATGGTCGCGGCCGAGTTCGCGGCGACGCTCGGTCTGTCCGTTGCCGTCGTTGAGCGACACCGGGTCGGGGGCGACTGCCTGTGGACCGGCTGTGTTCCCAGCAAGGCGCTCCTCGCCGCGGGCAAGGTCGCGCATCACATGCGCACCGCGGACCGATTCGGAATCGGCGCCGTCGAACCGCTCGTGTCGCGGGCCGCAGTGTGGCAGCGAATCCGCAGCGTGCAGCATGCGATCGCCAATGGCGACGACGATCCTGCTCGCTTCGTCGCGATGGGAATCGACCTCATCATGGGTACCGCTCGGCTCGTCGCACCCAACCGGGTCCACGTCGCGTTGCGCGCCGGCGACGGGATGGAGATCAAGACACGGTTCGTACTGCTGTGCACCGGTTCACGACCCGCGGTTCCGCCGATCCCGGGACTCAGCGAGGTCGGCTACGTCACCAGCGAGAACCTCTTCGAACTCGAGGATCCGCCAGCAAGGTTCGTGAACATCGGTGGGGGACCGATCGCGGTCGAGATGGTGCAGGGATTCACCCGGCTCGGAATCACGACGACCCTGCTGCAGAGAGGTCCGCGAATCTTGCCGCGCGACGAGCCGGTGCTCGTCGATCTGCTCGTCGATTCGCTGCGCCACGAAGGAGTCGATCTGCGCTTCGACGTCGAGACCGAACGCGTCGCACTCGAGGATGGTCGCAAGGTGGTGTACGGCAGCGAAGGCGGTGTCGCACGGCGGTGGGAAGCCGACGAACTGCTCGTCGCCGTCGGCCGGCGACCGAACCTCGAAGAGCTCGGACTCGAAACGATCGGAGTCCGGACCGGGCCGCGCGGTGTGCTCGTCGACGAACGCATGCGTACGAACGTGACATCGGTGTACGCCGTGGGCGACCTCGCCGGTCGCTATCTGTTCACGCACTCGGCGGCGTACGAGGGCGTGCGGGCCGTGCGGGACATGTTCTTTCCCGGCCGCGGCAAGGTCACCGCCGGCGTGCCGTGGTGCACCTTCACCGATCCCGAACTCGCGCATGCCGGGCTGACCGAGGCCGAGGCACGCTCCCGGCACGGAGACGACGTCCAGGTATGGCGCCAGGACCTGACGCACAACGATCGTGCGCAGGCGGACGGCGCGCCGCACGGGGCCATCATCTGCATCACGGTCAAGGGCACCATCGTCGGCGCGCACATTCTCGCACCCGCAGCCGGTGAGATGATCCACGAGTTCGCGCTGGCGATCGAACGCGGCATGAAACTCGCCGACCTCGCCTCGTTCGTCCACGTCTACCCGACCGTCGGTACCGCGATCGGCCAACTCGCCGGCGAAGCGGCGTTCGAAAAGGCCGGGAAGCTGCGGTGGCTCGTGAAGCGTCGGTAGGGTCGGCGCGTGGCAATCCGAGCGCTGACGAACGACGACTGGGGTTTCACGTCGAACTGTTTCGTGTGCGAGGCAGGCAACGACGCTGGTCTGCGCATCCCGTTCTTCCACGACACTGATGCCGATCTCGTGTTCGCCGGCTTCGAACTCGACCAGCGTTTCTCGGGAGCGCCGGCCTGGGCGCACGGCGGAGTGTCGTTCGCCATCTGCGACGAGGCGATGGCGTGGGCGGCCATCGCCATCCACGGGAAGTGGGCGGTGACTCGCACCTCGTCCGCGAGCTTCGAGCGACCGATCGTGATCGGACGGCGGTATCGCTGCGAAGCGCGAGTCGACGGTCACCGCGACGATCGGATCTCGACGAGTGCCGTGATTCGCAGCGAGCGTTCGGGCCGGACCTGTGTGACGACGACCGCTGACATGACGATCGTGACATCGGTACAAGCCCCCAAACTCGGCATCACGCTGTCCGGCGACAACGAGCGCTACTTGCGCGAGCCTCGCCACTAGCGTTGCTCGCCATGTCCATGCACGACTTGTTCTCACTCGACGGAAAGGTCGCACTCGTGACCGGAGGGAGCCGTGGGATCGGATTGATGATCGCACGCGGCTACATCGAGGCCGGAGCAAAGGTCTACATCTCGAGCAGGAATGCCGAGGTATGCGACGAAGTAGCGACCGAACTCTCGACGATCGGCGACTGCATCTCGATCCCGGCCGACCTGTCGAGCGAGGCCGAGTGCGTGCGCCTGGCAGGCGAGATCGCGGACCGTGAACCGGCCCTCCACGTGCTCGTCAACAACGCCGGGGCAACGTGGGGCGAGGCGATCGAGACCTTTCCGGTGTCCGCCTGGGACAAGGTCCTCGACCTGAACGTGAAGAGCGTGTTCTCGTTGACCCGGGCACTGCTCCCACAACTGCGCGCAGCAGCCAATGCCGACGATCCCGCCCGCGTGATCAACATCGGATCGATCGACGGGATCCAAGTCCCGCTGATGGAGACGTTCTCGTACTCGGCGAGCAAAGCCGCTGTGCACCAACTCACGAGACACCTCGCGCGCCGACTCGGCCAAGATCAAATCACCGTCAACGCCATCGCGCCGGGCCCGTTCGAGAGCAAGATGATGGCAGCCACACTGCGCGACTTCGGCGATAGGATCGCAGCGTCCTCGCCACTCGGACGGATCGGTCGTCCCGATGACATCGCGGGGGCGGCGATCTTCTTCGCCAGCCGCGCTGGCGCATACTGCACCGGAGCGACCCTGCCCGTCGACGGCGGCATCGCTACCACGAAGTGAGGTCGCATCTGCGACAAAGTGAGGTACCTGTGCTTGAGGTCACCGAGCCACCGAGTTGCTCATGGCCGAACTCCCCGACCCTGACGACGAGCACACCCAAGACGATCTCAGCGCTGGGACCAATGGATTGAGCGCGCACATGGATCAGCAGTTCGCATGGGTGCGCGATCAGTTCGCCGACATCGAGCAACGATTCCACCAGGTCGAGCAACGATTCGAACAAGTCGAGACGCGCCTCGGCACGATCGAGACGCGCCTCGGCACGATCGAGACGCGCCTCGGCGGCGTCGAGTCGAGCGTGCTCGTCCTGACGGAGCGCGTCGAAACGAACTACTTCAAGACCGAGGCACTCGTGCTTCGCGAGTTCGGCTCGTTGCGCGGCGCCATGATCACCCAGACGCGTACTCTGTTCCTCGGAATCCCGTCGATGATCGGCGCGATGGCAGTGCTCATCCTCGGTTTCGTCGAGTTCACCATCTCGCGTTGACTCAACCTCTCGGGAAGAAGACGGCACCGACCGTACCGGCACCAGTGTGCGCGCCGACCGACGGCCCGACCTCGTACCGCACGATTTCGTGGCCGTTGTCGGCGGCGCGGAGCCCCGCCACGAGTTCGTCGGCGAGTTCGTCCGCGCAGGCGTCGCCGACTCCGATGCGCTGAGCAACACCACCGCTCGCAGTCGTGACGTACTCGACCATGGCGCCGACTGCGTCCGCCGCGTCGCGCGCCCGCGCCACGGGATTCATCGATCCGTTCTCGAGTGCGAGCACCGGCGCGCCGATCCCGGCGACGGCGTTCGACGCGAGCCGCCCACCGTGCGCGGCACGGTCGAGCGCGCCCACCACGAACACGTTCCCGATCGTCGTCGCCACCGACTCGGCGGCATGACGTGCCTCGTCCAACGTCCCACCTCGTGCGAGGCATGATCCCGCCGACCACACGCAGCAGCCGATGGCAAAGCTCGCGGTGCCGGTGTCGACGAGCGTGACCGGCACAGGACTGGAACGGGCCGCGATCGAGGCGGAGTTGAGGGTCGCCGAGGTGTTCGAGCCGATGTGGACGGACAGGATCGCATCGGCACCGCCGGCGGCCACGGCTTCGTAGGCAGCCAGCACCGATCCGGGCGATGGCGCCGCGGTCGATACCTCCGCACCGGCAGCGAGTCGCTCGTAGAACCAGCTCGGGTCGAGGTCGACGCCCTCGCGATACTCCTCACCGTCGACGACGATCGTGAGCGGCACCACCCGAACCGCGTACCGCTCGAGGAGGACCGCGGGCATCTGCGCGTTCGAGTCGGTGACGAGCGCGACCTTCATCGCTCCACTCCCGCGACGTCATCACGGTCTTTCGCCACCTCGCCGCGCTCCGCGTCAGCGCGCCGCGCCGAGTGCGCGAACTTCCCCAGAATCATCGTCGTCGATGCTGTCGCGAAGGCGACAAGCCCGAAAGATGGGTCAGGACCCCATGCATTGGGGAGATCGCCCAACCACCACGCCGCCGCGGCTCCCACCCACACTGCGGCTGCGATCTGCGTGGCCCGCTCGGCCCGGCGCGCCGCGACTGCGCCGATCGCCGCGACCGCGAGATCGATCGGGAAGTACGCGGGAAAGACCGCGAGACACGCGCCCGCGCTCGTCGCCACGCCCTTGCCGCCTCGGAAACGCGACCACACGGGGAAGATATGCCCCACAACGCTCGTCGCTGCCGCGACGTAACCACCTGCGTCACCGGCGATCGCCATCCCCGCGAAACCGGCCACGACACCCTTCGCCACGTCCGCCATGAGCACGCCGAGCCCCCACGCGGTTCCGAGCACCTTCGCCGCGTTCGTCGCGCCAGGATTGCCGCTCCCGGCAGATCGGAGATCGACCGCGCCGCGAGTCGCGAGACGGGTTGCGAGATCAGCCGAGGGGAACGTCCCCAGGACGTAGCCGACGACGCCCGCGACGATCAGCTCACCGGCGCTCATGGAAGGCGATTCTTCCATGACCACTACCTTGGTGCGCATGACCGCGACCGAGACACCGCGTAGTACCGACACCGATGCCGCACGAGTGCACATGCTCGTCGACGAGCTCCTTGCCGAATGCGATCCGAGATCGGTCGACGACGTCACGTTCCGCGGTGCGCAGTACGACAAGGGAATCGCGTGGGTGTCGTTCCCCGACGGGTACGGCGGCATCGGCGTACGCCCCGGCTTGCAGCGAGAGATCGACCGACGGCTTCGCGAGGCCGGCGCCGCGTCCGGAACGAGCCGCATGTTCTTCGGGCACTTCCTCGTCGCGCCGACCATCGTCACGCACGGGAGCGAGTGGGCCAAGGAGAGATTCCTGCGCCGCATCTTCACGGGTGAGGACGCCTGGTGTCAGCTGTTCTCCGAGCCGGGCGCGGGGAGCGACCTGGCCTCACTCGCTACGCGCGCGGTGCGAGACGGTGATGAATGGATCGTCAACGGCCAGAAGGTGTGGAACACGCTGGCGCACCTCGCAGATCTCGGCATGCTCGTCACCCGCACCGATCCCGAGGTACCGAAGCACAAGGGCCTCACCTACTTCGCGGTCGACATGCACGCACCCGGCGTCGACGTCCGGCCGCTGCGCCAGATCACGGGCGAGGCCGAGTTCAACGAGGTCTACCTCAGCGACGTGCGGATCCCCGACAGCCACCGCATCGGCGAAGTCGGCGACGGTTGGCGGGTGTCGCTCACGACGCTCGCCAACGAGCGCGTCACCATCGGAGGCGGCGGGGGCGGCAGCGGGCCGAAGCGCGGCAGCGGCGCGATTGCCGAGGCAGTACGGATCTATCGACTCGATCCGGGGCGCGACGCGGCCGAGCGCGATCAGCTGATGAAACTCTGGGTCGACGCCGAGTGTCTCCGGCTGACGAACCAACGAGCCGCGGCCAAGGCCCGCGCGGGCAACCCCGGTCCTGAGGGTTCGATCACGAAGCTCGCCCTCGCGATCAACCACCAGAACATCTACGAACTGTGCATCAACCTGCTCGGCGCCAATGCGCTCCACGAATTCGACTACACGTTCCGGCGGCCCGAGGTCATCGGACTCGACGGCGACGAGGGATCCGCCCGTCACATGTTCCTACGGTCGCGCGCCAACTCGATCGAAGGTGGCACGAGCGAGATCATGCGCAACATCCTCGGCGAACGAATCCTCGGCCTCCCGGGTGATCCACGAGTCGACAAAGAGTTGCCGTGGAGCAAGGTCCCCAGATCGTGAGCGGTCCGCGACATGCAGATCGTGGCTCAATGCCGGACTACGGGTTGACCGACGACCCTCCGCTGCCATGGGAATGGGCGCGCTACCGCCTCGAGCGTTCGTCCGATTATTGGCTCTCCACGGTTCGGTCGAACGGAGCGCCGCATCTCGTGAAGGTCTGGGGAGTCTGGACCGACCGCGATGACTTCGTGTTCTCGGGTGCGCCAACGTCGGTGAAGATCCGCAACGTCCAACGGGTTCCGCGCGCGTCCGTCGGGACCGAAGACGGCGACGAGATGGTGGTGGTCGAGGGGTCTGTGATCGAGCTCACATCTGATCGCGTACCCGGTTTCATCGCTGCGTACAACGTCAAGTACGACGTACTCGATCCGGGTTGGGGCACGATCGACGACTCGTTCGGGCCGTTCTGGCTGCTGTCGCCGCAGCGAGCCTTCGGCTGCATCGAGACGGACCATCGATTCACGGCGACGATGACCCGTTGGACATGGTGACCCAACCTTCGTTGCGACCTTCACGGGGCCACCCGGTTGCGGGAAGAGCACGCTCGCCGAGAGTTGGAGTGGACCTGGGTGCTCCACTCGATCGCGATCTACGAGTCACTCGACGTACCCAAGCTCCTCGTCGACGCGATGGACCCGATCGCGGCCAACCACGATCGAGTCGCACGTCACCTCGGGCTATCGACGAGTTCGCGTCGTCTGAGTGACGAGCAAACGTAACCGCGTCGCGATTGTCTCCAGGTCGACATCGGTCGCAGCCACGTCCGTCACTAGTTCGTAGACGTCGTCATTGCGTGCCTCAGCGACGCTCGCGTCATTGAGTTCGAGGACTGCTAGCGCGTACAGGCGTCGCTGTGGCATGACATGGCGCGCGAGTGACGCCAGTTCGTAAACGGGTGAGTCAGCCGCCGCTGACGTCTTGGACACGCTTTCGGCCTGCGCTGATCCAGGGCATCATCGCTCGCAGTTCCGCACCGACCGTTTCGATCGGGTGCTCGATCGCCTCTTGGCGCATCCGGTTGAAGTTCGGCCGGCCGTTGTCGTTCTCCGCGACCCACTCCTTGGCGAACTCGCCGCTCTGGATCTCGCCGAGGATCTTCTTCATCTCGGCCTTGGTGTCCTTGGTGATGATGCGAGGCCCTCGTGTGAGGTCGCCGTACTCGGCGGTGTCGCTGATCGAGTAGTGCATCGCGGTGATGCCGCCCTCGTAGATGAGGTCGACGATGAGCTTCACCTCGTGCAAAGTCTCGAAGTACGCAGACTCCGGCTGATACCCGGCTTCGACGAGGGTCTCGTAGCCGTTCTTGATCAACTCGACGAGCCCACCGCACAGCACGACCTGTTCACCGAACAGGTCAGTCTCGGTCTCCTCCTCGAATGTCGTGTCGAGCACTCCCGCGCGCGTCCCGCCGATCGCCTGCGCGTACGCGAGCGCGACCTCCTTGGCCTTGCCGGTCGCGTCTTGCGCGACTGCGACGAGGCACGGCACGCCACCGCCTTCCTCGTAGGTCCGGCGCACCAGATGCCCGGGGCCTTTCGGGGCGATCATCCACACGTCGACGTCGGCCGGCGGCACGATCCGGCCGAAGTGGATGTTGAAGCCGTGGGCGAAGGCCAGCGACTTGCCCGCCGACAGGTTCGGCGCGATGTCCTCGTCGTAGACCCGCTTCTGCTCGGTGTCGGGCAGCAGGACCATGATGATGTCCGAGGCCTTGACTGCATCGCTGGTCGTCATCACAGCGAGTCCAGCCGACTCGGCCTTGGCCTTGCTCGCCGAACCGGCGCGCAGACCGACGACGACATCGACGCCGCTCTCCTTCAGGTTCAGTGCGTGCGCGTGCCCCTGAGAGCCGTACCCCAAGATGGCGACCTTCTTGTCGGCGATGAGCGCCGAGTTGGCGTCGGCGTCGTAGTACACGGTGGCGGGCATCGGCGGATCTCCTGGTCGGGCGTCAGCACTTCGAAGCGTGCTGCTCTGGACAATTGTTGCGGTCGGCGGGCGGCGCGGGCGAATGATCAGGCGCGCGCGGTGCGCACCGCTCGCAGCTTCACGGGTTGGCGTGCGAGCTTCGGCATCGCAATCCGCCCGGTCCGCTGCTGCTCAACGATGCCGAACGGGCGCACGAGGTCGCTGAACGCGTCGATCTTGTCGGGTTCGCCCGACACCATGATTGTCATCGCCTCGTAACCGACATCGACGATGCGCGCCTCGAAGATCGCGGTCAACTCCGTCACCTGGCTGCGAGCTTCGGCGGTCGCCTTGACGGTGATCAGCATCAGCTCGCGCTCGACTCCCTGATCATGGGCGATCTCACCGATCTTGATGACGGGAATGAGCTTGTTGAGTTGCTTCACGACCTGTTCGAGCGGGCTCTCCTCGGCGTCGACGACGATCGTCATGCGTGAGAACCGCTCGTCCTCGGTCGGGCTGACGGCGAGCGACACGATGTTGAAGCCGCGACGTGAGAACAGCGCGGCGACCCGCGTGAGCACACCCGCCTTGTTCTCGACGAGCACCGAGAGGATGTGGTGGCGCGGGTTCATCGGCCGGCCTTCTTGTCCATCGCCGGGTCGAGGATGACCTCGTCGTTCGAGGTCCCGGCCGCGACCATCGGATAGACCTTCTCGCGGTAGTCGGTGCGGAAGTCGATGACCACCGGACGATCGTCGATCTCGTTCGCTTTTTCGATCGTGGGCGCGACGTCGTCGGCATCCTCGACGCGCATCCCGACGCAACCCATCGCTTCGGCCCACTTCACGTAGTCGGGCAAGTCCGGCGACAGGTAGACCTCGCTGTAGCGCTCCTCGTAGAACAGTTCCTGCCACTGGCGGACCATGCCGAGGTACGCGTTGTTGAGGATCGCAATCTTCACCGGGATTCGCTCGGCCGTCGCGGTCACGAGTTCCTGCGCCGTCATCTGGAAGCAACCATCGCCGTCGACCGCCCACACCATGCGGTCGGGGCGGCCGACCTTGGCGCCGATCGCGGCGGGGACGGAGTACCCCATCGTGCCGAGACCACCAGAGTTGATCCAGGTGTAGGGGTGATCGAACTTCCAGTACTGGCTCGCCCACATCTGGTGTTGCCCGACGCCGCTCGCCAGGATCGTGTCGGTCGGGCACAGGTCGCGCAACTGTTCGAGCACGAACTGCGGCTTCAGGGTGCCGCCCTCTTCCTGTTCGTAATGCAAGGGATAATCCCGCTGCCACTGTTTGACGGTCGCGAACCATTCGGAGATGTCGGGCTTGCCGTGCTTGGTGTGCTCCGACTTCGTCGCCTTGATCAACTCTTCGATGACCAGGCGGCAGTCGCCGACGATCGGCACGTCGGGTCGGCGGACCTTGCCCTGTTCGGCCGGGTCGATGTCGACGTGGATGATCTTGGCATCGGGGGCGAACGCATCCACCTTGCCGGTGACGCGATCGTCGAAGCGAGAACCAAGCGCGATCAACAGATCGGCCTTCTGCATGGCGGTGATCGCGGTGTAGTTGCCGTGCATCCCCGGCATGCCCAGGCACAGTTCGTGGCTGTCGGGGAACGCGCCGCGTGCCATCAGGGTCGTGACGACCGGAGCGCCCGTCAACTCGGCGAACGTCTTGAGCGCCTCGGCCGCTCGCGCCTTGAGGATCCCGCCGCCGGCGTAGATGACCGGTCGTCGCGACTCGCCGATCAGGCGGGCGGCGTCTTTGATCTGCTTCGGATGGCCCTTGGTCGTCGGCTTGTAGCCGGGAAGATCGACTCGCTCCGGCCAGTACCAGTCCATCGCCTGGTTGGCAATGTCCTTGGGGACGTCGACGAGCACCGGGCCTGGCCGGCCTGTGGTCGCGACGTGGAACGCCTCGCGCACAATCCGGGGGATGTCGTTGGCGTCGGTCACAAGCCAGTTGTGTTTGGTGATCGGCATCGTGATCCCGACCGTGTCGCACTCCTGGAACGCGTCGGTACCGATGACCGAATAGGCGACCTGACCGGTCACGACGACCATCGGCACGCTGTCCATGTATGCGTCGCACAACGGCGTGACGATGTTCGTCGCCGCCGGACCGCTCGTGACCATGGCGACACCGGGTCGTCCGGTCGCGTGCGCGTAACCGCTCGCCATGTGACCGGCGCCTTGTTCGTGGCGCACGAGGATGTGGCGGATCGAACTGTCGATGAGCGGGTCGTAGACCGGCAAGATGGCGCCGCCGGGAAGGCCGAACATCACCTCGACCTGTTCCATCTCCAGGCTCTTGATGAGGGCTTGGGCGCCGGTGAGCTTCATCGGATCGTCGTCCCTTCGGTTCGGTTGGTCAGGTGGGCGAGTCGGTCGGGTCCCGAATCCGGGCAAACAAAAACCCCTCCGGAGGGAGGGGCGGAAGCGCACGGGCGCGGGACGAGACGCCGTGCGCTAGGTGACGAGTACCAGGCGGTGGTCGGACATCCATACAAGTCTGCCCGAACGGCACCGCAGAATGCAACCCGTAATCCGCCTGAGTCGACCCGATTTCCGCAGGTTTCGGCGCTGCCTGCGGCGTCGGCTCAGGTTCGAGGCGATTCGTCCGATGAGTTCGGGACTCAGCGGGCGGGGTACGGCCCTGAATCGACGTGGATCCGTCATGACCGGAACGACCCAGCACGCGGGCTCGAAACGCCAGCGTCACCCGCTCACCCTGCTGGCGACGACCGCGGTGGTTGCAGTGATCGCGGGAGAGGCGATCGCCGTACGATTGCCGTTCGGCGGTCCCCTCGAGTCGATCCTGAGCAGTGGGTTGGTGGCGTTGGCGACCGCCGCCGGTGCCTGGTACTTCGTCGTTCGTCCGCTGCGCGCCGAACAACGCCGCGACCTCGCCGCGCGTGACGAGCGGATTGCGCGCCTCGACACGACCCTCGCGCGGCGCACCTTCGACGTCCGCCTCGCCCGCGCGCTCGAAGCGACGACGTGTGAGTCGGACGTGACCTCCTTGGTGACTGCTGCGCTCGAGGAGATCGCGCCAGGACAGGCCGGCGAGATGCTGCTCGTGGGATCCGACGGGAGCGACGCGTTGCGCCGATCGAGCGCGACCGCGGCCTGCGGTCCTGCCAACGGTTGCCCGGTCGCAACACTCGGCGGGTGTCGCGCCGTTCAGCGAGGACGCACCGCGATCTTCGAGACTGCGTCGGGCATCGACGCCTGCACACACCTCCGCGAACGA